>Ga0182024_10000725_pt1 | contig 85822 bp, 76 predicted proteins | sample P32metaG_FD_120480 | JGI IMG/M metagenome (GOLD analysis project Ga0182024, IMG submission 120480) | Permafrost microbial communities from Stordalen Mire, Sweden - P3-2 metaG (Illumina Assembly) | ecosystem: Environmental > Terrestrial > Soil > Wetlands > Permafrost | place: Sweden: Stordalen... | reverse complement strand
GCTTCACACGCAGGAGGTCCGGGGTTCGAGTCCCTGCGCGCCCACCATTTATCTCTTTTGTTTTCATAGAAGCCTTCCTTCCTGCACCAGCCTTCAGAGGCTGAATTGGTCCAAAAGTGTTCCAAAAGTCGCTCAGTTTGGCTCCGGTGTTCCAAAAGTCCGTCCATGCCAAGCGGCCGAGATCGCTCTTCCAAGTTGCTAAAATTGTAAAAATGAATCAGTCCGCTTGCCCCAACTCGTCTCCGCTTCTCATCCTGCCATGTGACGGCGATCCGACTATCCGTGTTGGCGACTGGCTACGGCTTTGGAATGCCGGCGGCGGGATAGCGCATGACGTGTGGGTTGGTGCCAGTGGGGTGGTTTACGAGAATTCTGGGCCCGGAGGCTCCGTACGTCGCAACCTGCTCTCCAATGTTCTCGCGGGAAGACAGGCGATCCATATCGTGGCGCGAACGGCCCCGTCGGAATTCGCAGCAAGGGTTCTTCTTGCCGAGTGGCGTGTCGGAACCCCGTGGGCTGCCTTTTACAACTGTCAGGATTTTGCCAGCGAAGTCGCAACCGGGAAGCCGCAGAGTTTTCAACGCGACGCCGTACTCGTCACGTCGGCGATATTTGCCGGCTTAGCCTTATGGAACAGCCAACCAGCACCGCGGAAGAGACGGCGCACGCGCCGGGTGAGCTAACTCACCTCAGTTCGGTTCAGGTACGCCGCCAGAAGTTCGTCCATGCTCATTGGCCTTGCGGTCGAGCCGCGTGAGTGACTCCCGCATCATGTTGAGTTTCGCCTGGCTGTACCGCTTGAACACGCCAGCGTCTCCCTGGCGCAACATCTGGCTGACGAAATGATCGGCCACTCCGCCCGCGCTGAGCCGGGTTTCCGCCAATTCCGGACGCCGTCGTCATCAGCGGCGCGAGTCGATCTGCGGTATCGAACTGGCCGATTAGTTCGTCGTCGAAGTCATCGTGGATCGATTGCACGAACGCCCGGTCTACACGTTTCCCCTGCCATGTTTGACCAAGTTGTTGACAAATTCTCGCCCGGATCTTCTCTTTGACTTCTGTGCTGAGATCGCTGTTCTCGACGAAGAGCAACATCATATAGCCGCGTACTTCCTGTGTCCCCAGCGGCGGTATCGAGATGAACGCGCACTTCAAAAGACGCTGATTGGGGAAGACAATGTCATCACCACGCGCAGCACCCGATCCAGTTGCTCCGAAGCGCCATGCGTCAGGATGACCCCGAGTTCCATCCGCGATCGCAGGCTGGACACAGTCATATTCGCGCTGCCCATGTACCCTCTCGCGCCGCGGTCCACGCTGACGGCCTTAAAGTGAAATGTCTGCGTCTCCGGGCCGGCACCTTCAAACCACGACAGAATCAAACAACCTTTCTGACGTGCCACTTTTCGGAGCTCAGACCTGACGCCAGCCGGTAAATCCTTGGAAAAGCGACCAAGCATGTAAACCTCGACACCCGAGGTAAGCTTCTTGCGAGCCAATGCAACCATCTCAGCGGTCGTGTCACCGTCCCAAAACGGTGATGCAACGATCAGTGTTTTCTTCGCCGACGCAATGACATCAAGTAAGCCGCTCCGCAAATCGACCGAGCATTCGCGGATCACGTGCTCGGCTACCGGCGATAAGCTGGGGGGAAGTGACACGCACAAATGCGCCTCTGATCCATGATCGCCCGACTGTTCATCGACAATCTCCAACGCGACACGAACACCTTTGCGCAACTCTTCCGTCGATTCGAAGCGGACCTTGTCGAACCGATACCGGAGCCCCACGCGCTCAAATACCTGCAAATCGCACAGGGCGTTGAGCGCAACCAGCGTCTCATCCTTTGAAATTGGCCGCCCGACCGGACCACGAAAACCTCGGCTCAATTTGGATACGTCACTCACCATTCCATCAGCGGCATTGCGCAGCGACTCCTCGAAGGAAGGAAGCAGCCATGGATAGGCTTTAGCTGCGAGCACGTAACCCTTCATACCGTCGGACCGAAAGCCTCCCAATAGCCGGTGACACGCCGGTCCATTGAAACATCGACCCAGGGCGCATGCCCGCCGAGCAAAAAAGCCCGCGACAGGCCATGATTAAACACCCGGCATGAAATCTCGGGAGAATGAATGCAGCCGTGGCAGGCCCCTCGGTGGTCGGTGCAATCCGGGTCGTAGAGACATTCCACAGACTCCTCAGCCGTGCTCTGAAGAAAAGCGGCGAGATGGTCTCTCACCAAAGTCGCAACGCCACCCAGTTTGAAACTGCTGGAACTGTCGTATACCACGCACCCTAGGAGCGGAAGGAAAAGATATTCCGCTACCGATGTCCTATCGATACCGGCGTAACGGGTCAACGCGCGCATCGCCGCGTGAGACAGGCTGTGTATCAGCCCAAAGACAAATCGGCGCACCGGCAATTCCCAAATTGAGTCATAGTAACGGTCATTGTCAATTGGTTCCAACGCCGCGAGGATGCGCGCGATCGGTGGCAGTTGCGGGTCGGGCAGCGTGATACCGTTGATTTCGAGCCAGGCGATGACGCGCTCGGGATCGAGAGACATGAAGATGCCCTCATGTTCACCTTCACGCGCCAGTATCGGCATCGTTCCCACTAAATCCGTCCGCCCCAGTCTCTGCGCCGCGATCTTCTGCACTGCGGGAAAAGAGCGAATCTCGACCGGCAGATTCTTTGCGCCGAGTTCTTCATAGGTGGGTTCAAAGCTCCGCCGTGTAAACCCAAAGGTCGCTGCAATGATCGGGAGATCATCGACGTACAGAAGCTCGTGAAGACCGAGCGCCGTTTTGAGCCGGATTACATCGTCGATGAGGATCTGAGACGCGCCGCCCTCTCGTTTAGCTTTTTCCATCGCAGGAACCGTCGTAACCGTAGATCGGAATGCCAGACTTTCCTTAATCCCTTTTTCGAGATCATCGGAGACGAAAGGCAAAAGGCCCTGGTCGGCAAATGTCGGCCGCGGCGATGCCCCGGCAGCGATCTCAGCGATTTTTGCCAACACTCGTGATGCCTCAACTTTGTCGCCAACGATCTCCGCAGCCTTGAATCGCTCCGTAAGCGCTCCAATACTGTCCGACACGGAAATGTTGGCTTCGGGTCTTCGTGATTCGGGAAGGATCTTGTACAGCGTGGATGATATTTCATCGTCAGTGCTGGTGAGGCGCGGCTTGTCGAGCCGCAATACGGATAACGTTTGCGGGTAGTAGGTATCGCTCGCACTGTAACGTGCGAGGCGCATCGCCAGCGCCGAAACGATTGTGCCGCCGGTATCGCCGACCGGGACCTGATCCGGATACTTGTTAAACCGCTTCAGGCAGCGGGGGCACCGCGCCGTAAGCCGATCCAGCACCTGAACGTTGCATGTGCGGCAAACCACCGCCATATCCTTCACGCGGTCCGATTTGCCCGGAATATAGAGGTTTGTCCCCTTCTCACACTGAGGGCACCGGATGGGATGTTTGGTAGCCTCCAATCCACCCGTCTCCGCATTCTTCTTGGTCGCGGGAAGCCACTCTTGTATCGGCACCAGTTCCCCGCAACCATGGACGAAGACAAATGGAAGCTGGTGAATACGTAGGCTTTCGCAGTTTGGACATCGCAAGCGGTCTGCCCGTTGAACCTTCCGATCGAGCAGGAGTTGGCCACAGCGCTGGCAGATCAGCGCTGCCGGCAGAAGGGTTGCGTCAATTGATTCAGGAGCGCCGACCGAAAACCGGTCCGCCTCATGCAGCGGATGTGGAAAGGCCGGATCAATATGGCCGCCGCGAGCGCGCCAGCGGTCGAATGCCGCGCTAACCTCTTTCATCAAAGTGGTCTTTCGGTTCTCTTCCCACACGGCGGAGAACCGCACATTTCCGAGCTGGACAATAGCCAAGCCGTCTTCCCAATCGACGGTCCGATAGGGAAGGTAGTTGAACAGCAGTTGCGAAATACCTCTCTGCATCGAGGGAAGACGCTCGACTGCTTGGTCGCCATCGGCCGCGACATCGGGAGGCACATAGCCGCGGCTAGCCATCGATCAACCTCTTGAGCGCCTTGGCTTCGTCGGAGTTGGCAATCCTTATGAAGGCCGGTTCGTCAACATCCCGGAGGCTATTCATCGACTCAAGATGAATGTTAAGCGGGTGAAACTTTCCACCCTGGGGCGGTGTGTTGACGACGGAACTAAAACGGTTCTTGACGTCGCGGGTGAGCTTCTCCGCATATTGCAGAGACGGTGCGTGCTTGCATCCGTACGCATCGAGCATCCATTTCACGATCGCATCCTGCGACAGGCAATCGGCGTTGATGTCACCTTGCGAATCGCGAACTGCTTCGACGGTTGACAGCGGTCGCCCAAGCTGTGAAGACGCCACGCCCATAAGATACCCGCACAACAGGCCAGGCAAAGTTCGCCGCATGGCCGGCTCTGGCCAGCGGGTAACGGCCGCCGGATCAACCAGCCGATCTAGGTACTGATGAAATTTTGCGAATCGGTCGAATATGCTTCGGTCTCGTTCACTTTGCGGTGTTGGTACGAAGATCGATATTCCGGGGTATCGTCGGCCAACGCGTGCGGATGCCTGAATATACTCCGCGACCAGGCGCGTAAAGCCCGCAAACACGATAACATTGAAACGATCGACGTCCACGCCATGACCGATGATATTGGTCGTGACGATGCCGCGAGTGCGGGAACTGGGGTCGCTGTCGCTGGTCATTCCCTTCAATTCATCCATCGTTTCGATCATGTGCGAGACGTCCACGCCACCGTTAAACATCTCAACAAGGAGTTCGCCATGTTGGGGAGAACTCTCGTTCAAGTCGCGTCGCACCCTCGACTCAATGGCCTCGGCGACTTGATCAGATCCCTTACGCGTCAGAACGTATGTCAAGGCCAATTCGTAGAGGAACAGAAGGTCTCGCTGCTCCTCGCTGCTTAGCGAACCCGTCCCGTACGCTGCTGCCGCTGCCGCCGGGTCGCTCGCGATCAGTTCGCGTGCCTTTTGAATCTCGTGATAGAAAATCGAAAGCGCCTTCGTGACCGCCGGAGTATGTTTCCGGCCGACACCCAGAATACCGAGAAAAATGCGCCCGATCTTCTCCGTGGCCGGGCAATAGTAAAACGATTCCTCAGCGTCCGGTCCATGTGCCGGAAACTGACGGGAACCTCGCAAGTACAGCTCCCAAGCTTGCCGTTCAAAATCCTGAATCGTGGCCGTCGCACCAATGATTTTCCACGGCTTGGCTCCCAAACTTTTGAGGAGGGCCATGGCGCCGGTTTCATAGTGGGCATCGAACGTTCCGAGTTCCTCATTTAACAGATGGAGCTCGTCCTGAACGAGAACAGCGGGAGCCAAATCATGGAACGGACCAAAGAACAAAGGAGCGCCCGAACAAGTCAGTGGGCGTTCCCCGCGGCTTACGGCCGTTGCCGCGTCACACAGTTCGTTGGATTTTCCGAAGCTCGCACCGTGCTTACCACAGATAAGACTGATGCGTCCGAACAGGTTTGAGAATCGATGGTTTTGACCCAGCAGCGCCAACTTATCGACGGTCGACACAATCACGGTCGGCAGAAACCGATAGATATCCTGGTCCGTGATGTAAACAGGCAGTCTTTCCCCTGCCGACGCACACTGGGTACTCTGGCAGTGGTGCTGAATGAGGTGAAGGGCCTGATCGTAAGACACGGATACCGGACCGTCACAGTATGGGCACTTGAAGATTCGCTGATATTTCGGATCGATCCCCTGCTTTGAAAAACGCGCATGCAATTCCGGAGAGATGCTATTGGGCGTCACTGTGCCGCCCACAAGGTAGCCGATGCTGAAGCGCGCGCCTTTGAGACCTTTCTCTTTTCGGATCGTGTCAGCCGCGGCGAGCGCGTGCGCGAGACGCTGCAATTGCTGAAAGGTGAGCAGGCGCAGGGGAAACCGCACGTACGCCGTGTTCCCGAAGCGCTTTCCTCGAAGACGATCAAAGAACGCCTGCCAGAGGATGATTCCCATGAACGCCTCGGTCTTGCCGCCGCCGGCCGCAAACCACAAGAGATCGACCCGCCCGTCTTGTTCGGTGGCAAGCGCCGGGTACTCCCGCGAGGCGAGCTCGGGTAGCAGGGAAACAACGAACACAATTTGGAACAATCGCCAGCGCTGGTGCGTCTTGTTGGCTCTAGCCATGGATTGGTTCATCAGGAGGAATGCTTCCAGGACGAAACCGAAAGACGCGTTTTTCAGGAGCCTAACCCCCTGCTCGTATCGGTCAATCTCATCATGAAACTCACGCCGCGAGGTCTCGGCGTCCGCTCGCTCAATACCAGAGAGGGACGCCACTTTTGTCGCCCACTGCGTGGCGTCATACTGTCGCATGTGACGGGCAATCGCCTCGAGTGTGGGCAGTGGATTCGATCCTAAGGCCGCAAACGTCGGATCCGCGTCTCCAAATTCGCGAGCCTCGAGTCGGGCGGTTTCACTACACGGCACCGTCTCCGCCGTCAGACGCAAGCCGGAGCTCCGGGTTTCACTTTCGACATGCGAATTGATGCCAACCCCTGCCATCTGACGGTCGTATCGAAAACTGGCGGGCAGTTCCTGAAAGATGGTCGGACGGTGGACACCGGCCGGAATCAGTGTTGAGAGGTGAACGGCGTAGAGATTTGCATCGAGGTAATCATATTGCGCCTTGTTGGGGACCGGAGTATCGTTAACCACGCGGATGGCCACGCGTACCGCAGTCGGTTCTGTGGGAACGCTGATCAAGCGCAAATCGATAAACGCTCTCCAAAACGGTACAAACGTCTGAGTGCGCGCGCGGCTTAAGGCGGTGGTAAAGGCAGCCTCCGTTTCACACTCTGGCTCCGTTAGATTCACGGCGCGTCTCGCCGAATGGATATCTGCTGGCTGCGCCACGCTGGGGAATTGCAGATTGGAGGAGATGTCGGTGCGGTGCCGTTTATCGCGCAGAAGTTCCGTTAGGGGGATAATAACCGTGAATTCAGGGATATTAATACGGCGCCATATGGGCACAAGGCTCTGTACCTTTTGCACGCCCACCTGATTAGACGTTCGGTCGCGCCGCCATGAACCGTACTTCTTCTGCTCGGCGAGTGCCGGAGTACAGCGAACATAGACGGCTAAGGATAGCGATACGGAAAGCGATTCCAGATGGGCCAACTGCTCGCGGGCGGCAAGCCATTCGAGCCCTACCGCGGTCAGTTCAAACGCTGAGTCACGCGGAAGATCATCGATTTCGGAATCACTCAATCCATCTGGCGGCGGAGCTGCCGGCGCTCGCGGTGTCAAAAATCCCGCAAGAATGTGTTCTTGCGGCCGCGTATCGACGATCCGGGAACTTTCCTGATCGAGGCCTTTGGCACGAAGACGGATATGCTCGGCGAGCGCCCTCGCAAAAGTGTTGTATGTGCGGTCGTCAATCATGAGGCCTCATTCGTTGAACAGCACGACATCATCGACAACGGCAACCCGGACCGCCTCCAGCAGCGCTTTGGCCTGAACACCCCATTCTCGCTCCATCCGCGCAACGGTCACAGGATCGAGTCTCCCAAAATACGCTCCGCGTATTGCCTTCGCCAACTCACGCCCCATTCGTCTGTGATCAATGCGCAAACGGTTAATTTTTGTGAACCACTCTTTAAGGACTTGGCGTGGCATCGTCACACCGAGCGCGTCAGCCAGAGCCAGAAATGCGGCTTCGCGCTCGGGCACGCCGCAATCGTCAGACGTGCCGGAAGGAAGCCAGGTTCTGACGGTTGTTAAATCTACTCTTACGCCAGCGGCATCGAGCCTTCTCTTTATTTCTGGTGCGGACACAGGATGCGCAGCGCGGACCGCGCGAACGGTCGTGAGCCAGATCGCTCTCGTCTGGCTACCGCTACTAAGTCGTCCCTGATCCATCAGTCGAAGCAGCTTCTCCGAGAATGCCGCCCGCTCATCATCCTGGAGTAAAATGACCTGGTCCCCGATCTGAAGTTCTTTGGCCGCGACAGCTTGAAGTCGCAATCGCTTCCTCCCGAAAACCTCAAACCGCGCGTTCGCCGTGACCTGCCGACTGGAGCCATCAGTGAAACAGACACAAACGTAGGTGACTTTTCCTGTTGGCTGAGGTGCCTCTGATGCTGCCGACGGCCCGTGACTAAAGCCTCCAAAAAGCGTTTGCAGATGGATGGCGTCAGCCGAGGGAGCGGCATGCGGCTCCAACAGCATTGAGAGAGAATGCAGGCAAGACGCGATTGCCGGGGGCAACTCCGGCACTCCGCAAAAACGCCTTTCGACGTCCCATACGGCCACGCGCGCCTCAATCGGATCGGCAACGAGTATGTTTTTGATAGCGTGGCTCGCGAACAGCATGTCGATTGTTCCGGTCCCAAAGTAGCCCGTGGCGATACACAAGTCGAACTCGGCCGCCGGCCAAGGCGAGAATGCGCTGATGACATATATGCCGAGGAGCTGAAGTTCATTACCGTCAACCTCTAAGGACGCCGCCAGGGTATTCTTGAGTTCCTGCACGGCGCTGTCTGATCGTGCCAGAATCAAAACCGTTCGGGCCTGCCCATTATGAAGTGCGGATTGAATGACTGCTCTTCGCCGCTCTTCCCGCGCTTCTGCGTTATCGCTCTCCTGGAGAATCAGGCGCTTCGCTTCTTCGAGTAGCTGAATCTCGTCACCCTGCGTTCTTGCGATGATATCGGCATACAGGCCCTCAAAAGCGAGTGCCTCAGGGGGTGTCGTTGACGACATCGACTGACGGACTGCCCACCAAGTGCGCTGGGCCTGAACGACGAGCCGGGCTATTACTTCAGACCTCTCGGCAAGGCCATCGATGGCGTAAGAAAACTGACGCTCGACGATGGCACGGTCGTGGTTTACGGGCAGAACCGACATCGACGGTGGCTGCTGACCCGCAAACAGGATCACCGCCTTCGCGGACGGCGGCTCCAGCGCGCGTGCGGCGATAAGATCCGCCGGGCTTGACGTAATGATCAGCATTGGAACGGCGGGTGAAACCTCCGCGAGGAAATACTGGATGGATCGCGCAAGATGTTTGCCGCGGATGCCCTGAGCGTTCACCAATATGAGGTCCAGTCCGTTATAGGCTCGAATGAGTTGCCGCGTTGGCTCGCCGCGAACGGGAACCACAAGCTGCGGGCGCAGTTTGCCACGCGGTGCAAGTTTGCCAATCACCTGACGATGTCCTTGTTTGACATCGCCGGTTCCGTTGATGCGGTCAATCGATATAAACGATGACGCGGGAAGAGTCAGGCTCTCGAGTTTAGTTCGGCGCCTGTCAATGGCCTGTTCCCAGTCCGGAGGCCAAAGGTCCTCGCGGTGTTTCGTTCCGAAGGAGCGGTTGTATCGGGCCTGTTTGCGTACGATCTGAGCCTCCTGAACGGAATAGAGCGGCGTATCCAATAAGTCTTGGTCTGCATTAAGGAACGGAAAAATGCCGATCCGTGGCGTAAGGGGAAGAGAGCCGGGCCGGCCGGGCCACCTCAGATGGAGATGCGACGCCAGAAGAGCTACGAATGGAACTCGCCTCCAGAGTGAGAGCACCGGAATTCGGGTGCGCGTCGCAACAGCACACTCAACGATCTCAAGCAAGGGCGACAGAGCCTCGTCAATCGGGTCCTTCGGACCTGTGGCTGGAGCTTCGGCGATGCCTAACACGTCGTGCCCTCTCCCCCCGCATACTGTTTCAGAGTCGCGGGCTTATCGCGGAGAGGTTGTCCGAGGATTGCCTTTTCACCAATGAACGAGTCTGCGATTTTGACGGCTTCATCCACGCGGTCGCTGACCAGCAATCGGACCGCCCGTTGATATTGCTGAATTGAATCGTTCGTGTGTGCTGGAGGCGGCAGTCGAAGCGAGTACAAATCGCGCGGTTCGAGCTTCGGAAGTCCGTCTGGATAGCGTCTCGCCAGCTCACAGAACTGTTGCCGACTTGGAGTAGATAAAAGCGATAATGCCCACGCGGAGCGTTCTTCAGCGCTCATCACGGTGCGAGGAGTCAAGACATAAAGAGTGTTCGTGGCCGAAAGGTGCCGCATCGAACGGAAGCTAATCCACGGTCCGAGCTTTGTCATGCCGCTCAAGAAACCGACGCCTTTCTCTTTGACATCCTGGACGGTATACCACGGATCTCGATGCTTCAATTTGTACCCATCGAGGTTACACACACTCTCTCCGAGACGAATATATTCACGCACAGCCGGGAGATGGAGAGTCTCTGCATTCGGATAAAACAGCCACACCCGACCATCTTTGTCATGTAACTTACGCCATTCGGCCTTCGTAATTCGCGCCGCGGTCAAGTGCCGGGCTTTAGACAGCACCGGGCGTAACGCTTCCACCGGCAACTTGTGTTTTCTCCGGTCGGACTCTGTCAGGAGGAAGTAATTGGCGTCACCGGTCACGCATCCTATGTTTACGTTGTACAGATCGGAGAATGGGACGAACGCACTTCCCGACAACTGCAACGGAAGCCGACGCGTCTGCGGCTGATCCGCGCCTTGCGTAAGCGCAGCGATGAGAGCCTGAGACGTCTTGTGATCGGTGTGTACTGCTCTTGGTGGCGTCCTTCCATACCCTTTCGCGAGCAGGACGACGCAGCCTTCCCGAACGTTGGGGAAGAGAGGTTCAAGGCAACGGTGGACCTCAACAGACTCGAACTTCCGATAAATCGCATGTCGCACATCGGCCGCGTACAGAGCATACTCCCAAGCGGCGGGTAACACGAAGGCCAGACTACCGTTTTGCGCGAGAACGCGCAAGGATGCCGACAGGAAGGCACACCAGTAGTTCGAACGCAGGGCAAAGGATCGGTCAGTTTCCGGGCCGTAGGGAAGAAGTGACTTTTGCAGTTTGGGATGAAGCTTGCGAATCGCGACGTAAGGCGGATTGGCAATAATCTTAGTGAACTTCTGTTCCGTCGAGGTGCACCATGCGAAAAAGTCAACACCGCGGATCGTGGTCGCCCCCTCTACGCTGACTCCAGACAGAGGCTCGATGTCGATCCCGAGGATGCGCTTCTTACCTACACCCTGCTCCAGTAGCGGCGTGATGAAGGCGCCAAGCCCCATGCAGGGATCGAGCCACAAATCCAACGGAGAGGGATCGAGCGCCTGCACCATCGCTTTTGCCAGTTGGGGAGGTGTGAAGACCTTACATGCGGGTGGAGGCAGCGTCATTCCATTAGTCGATATTGGCACGTCGGGCATCGCCGAGCAATGATTGTCGCTCAAGGACAAGTTCCCGCTTACCGTCACTGAGCCGACGCGAGAAACGTCCTTTTACCCGCACGACTGGATTTACCGGTATCTGTGTGGAGCGCCCTTCGTTATAGGCTTTTTCCGCGTCTGTCGGTTCCCACGCGACACCGAGTTTGTTGAGCGCTTGCCGTGCAGCGCCGAGAAATCCATTCGGGCTGTAGAGGATCGGCTCACCCGAAAGGCGTGAAACTACGGCGCGGCCATAGACGCCGTAGCCAAGTCGCACCAAACGCTTTTCGCCCACCAGACCACGGAGTGCTCGCAACACCTGATCCTCGCCGCCAAGATCACGGAATTCACGCGTCAGGAATACGTCGTCGTCTCGCTTCCGGGCGATCCGTGCCTCGATCCTTTCGCGCAATGTCTTTTGTTGGCGCATCTCAGTTTACCTTTGCAAAAACCCGACACTTATAGTATACAAAAACCCGACACTCTGCAAGTGCAAATATCGCGTTTGGCCGGCATCCCCGCCTCTTTCCTGCCGCCCCTTTTCGTAAGGTGTCAGTTTTTCGCTGCATCATGGCAGGGCGCGCCGTCCGTTCAATGGGCTGCCCGCTCCAAAAATCCGTGTTGCCCGTTCCCCTGGCGGTGACCGTCCGGCTTGTCCGCCCTGCCCTGTCTCCGCTTACTGACAAACCAACGAACGGAGACCGTCATGAGTTACACAGTTATTTATCCAAAGACCCGTATCACTCGCGAGCTTTACAAAGACATTCCGGCTATCGCTAACAACGAGCTCGTCTGGGAACCAGATGGCACCGAGGAAGTCTGGTACGAGGTGTCATTAAATCTTGCGGCGATCGAAGACATGGCGAGAAAGGCCGCCGGTAACGACGGCCAGATATCTAACGCTGGCCCACTGCGTGTGCGCGTCTTGAGACGCGCGAGAACCGCATGAACCGGCGACATTGCCCGAGTCAACGAACGACTCATCTTGACAGTCTCACCCGCGTTCGGCAATCAACCCCGACTGAGGAGGCCGACGAGAATGCCTGATTCCCCGCACCGCAAGGATCGAGCGCGCCCGCCGCCCGATCACCAGAAGCAACTCGTGAAGCTCATCAGCGAACTCGGTTACCGACATAGCCACTGGCAGGTATTCGCTGACTTCGTGGAAATGGGCGCAATCTCCATCAGTAACGCGGTCGATATCGGGCCGCGCGAAAAGCGCGAAGCGCGCTACATGGAGGTCATCAAGCGATACAAACCCGACGAATTGGCAAAGTTCCCTGAAATGCTTGCCCATCTCACAATGGCGCTCGAAGAAGAAACGGCAGACGTTCTCGGCCGGACATTCCACGATTTGGAACTGCACAACAAATGGGCCGGACAGTATTTTTCGCCCTATCCTCTGTGTCGAATGATGGCGAAGATGACTATCGCCGACAGAGCCGACCTCGAAGAGAGAATCACTGAACGTGGCTTCGTCACGGCCCAGGAACCCGCGGCCGGCAGCGGAGCTATGGTCATCGCTCTCGCCCACGAAATGCGTGAGGCCGATATCAACTATCAACAGCATCTGCACGTGACCGCCGTCGATGTGGACCAGAAATGCGTTCACATGGCCTATCTGCAGTTTTCCCTTCTGCACATCCCTGCCCTCATCATCCACGGCAACAGTCTGAGTCTTGAGGAATTCGGTCACTGGTACACACCGGCCCACATCCTGCATGGTTGGGACTGGAAGTTGCGCAGGACCAGCGAGGGCGCGCACACCCTTCAAACGGTGCCCGAATCCGCGCCGCAACCCGCAAGACCTCCCGATGATGAATCCCCTGCTCAACCTATGCAACTGGGCCTTTTCTGAACAATGACCGAGCCATCCGAAGCCTTTCACGATGCCAAAGCCGTTACAATTCCCGTCAACCCGGCCCGGCTGGCTTGGGGAAGATACGACCATAAGCGAAACCGCGACAGCGGTGAGGGCGACATCCGCGCTTCATACAGCGCCGATACCATTGCCACTTCCGGCAAGATACGAAAAGCGTTCCGATGACAACACCAGTCTGATCGTCAACGATGGATCGTCGTTTCAAACGACAAGCACTGCAGCTGGCTCCGGCAATCTATACCTTCAGCTGGATGCCACGACGTTGGATGCCGCAACAACTCCGGAGCCTTCCACCGGCGCCATGATGGGCGGCATGGCCATCATGGCTGCCTTCGTGAAGCGTCGGAGACGGGCCTAAGCCCGGAACGGGTTCGTTGCAATGGAAACCCGCAACTAAACCGCGCGAGTCAGGACTCTGTTCAGGCGCTGCACAAAAAGCGCCGGATTTTCCACGGGAACGCCTTCGATTAGGAGCGCCTGTTCCAGCAGAAGCCACGCCGCGTCGTCGATCAGCGCGTCGTCGGTTGCGCCTTCGAGCTTCTTCACGATCTCGTGATCGGGATTGATTTCAAGCACAGGCTTGATCTCCGGCAGTTTTGTCTGGCCCATCGCCCGCAGCATCTGCTGCATCTTCATGGAGGGTTCGTCTTCATCGAGCACGATGCAGGACGGGCTGTCGGCGAGCCGCACTGACGCCCGCACATCCTTCACGCTGGCGCCCAGCACACCCCTGATTTTCTCCAGCAGCGGCTTCAGCGCATCGCTCTTTTCGGGCGTGGATTCGTCTTTGAAGTCGTCACTCGTGGAGGTTTTGTTTACCGCCTTGAGCTCAGTGTCCTGGTACCTGTCGATCCCGGAAAAGACGATCTCATCGATCTCGTCATCCAGAATGATGACTTCAATATCCTTCTTCTTGTAAATCTCCAGCAGCGGCGAAGTTCGCAGCACGCCGGCCGATCCGCCCATGATGTAGTAAATACCTTTCTGGCCGTCCTGCATGCGTGATTTCACATCGGCCAGGCTCGTCCAGCCTTCCACCTTAGTCGATTTGACCCGAATGAGTTCCAGCAGCGCGTCGCGATTCACGAAATCGCCGTAAAGACCTTCCTTGAGCGGCCGGTTGAATTGTTCGATGAACTTCAGATATTCTTCCGGCTTGTCCGAAGCGATCGCCTTCAACTCCGACAGGACTTTCTTTACGCTGGCCGTCCGGATGTTATTCAGGATTTTATTCTGCTGCAGGATCTCCCGGCTGACATTCAGCGGCAAGTCCTCGCTATCGATGATTCCGCGCAGGAAACGGAGGTAGCCGGGCATCAGCTCTTTCGCATCGTCGGTAATGAAAACGCGCTTCACGAAGAGCTTCACGCCTGGCTTATAGTCGGCCTGATACATGTCCATGGGCGCGCGCGACGGGATGTAAAACAACGTGGTGTATTCCGAAGTTCCTTCGGCTTTGGTGTGGAACCAGAAGAGAGGATCTTCGAAATCGCCCGAAAGGGTTTTGTACAACTCTTTGTAGTCTTCCTCCCGAAGTTCGCTTTTCGGGCGCGTCCACATGGCGCTCGCCGAATTAATCTGTTCCGTCGTGCGTTTCGAAACCGATTTCTTCTCCTCGCTGTCCCATTCCTGCTTGTCCGCAGTCAGGAAAATGGGGAAGGCGATGTGATTCGAATACTTTTTGATGATTTCGCGCAGCTTGTAACTGTTGCAGTATTCTTTGCCCTCCTCATTGAAGAAGAGCGTGACCGTCGTGCCCGGCACAGCGCGTTCCGCGGTTTCGATTTCGAAACCGGTCTTGCCGTCGCTGGTCCACTTCCAGGCCGTATCTTCACCGGCTTTGCGCGACACCACTTCGACTTTATCCGCCACCATGAACGCGCTGTAGAAGCCGACCCCGAATTGCCCGATGAGATTGGAATCGCGTTTGGCGTCGCCGGAGAGGCCGGCGAGGAAATTCTTCGTTCCGGAGCGTGCGATCGTACCCAGATGGGAAACCAGATCGTCGTGGTTCATCCCGACGCCCGTGTCGCTGACGGTCAGCGTGTTCGCGCTTTCGTTCAGTTCCAGGTCGATCCGCGGATCGAAGGCAAGAGACTTGTACGGTTCTTCGGTCAGGGTCAGGTATTTGAGCTTGTCCAAAGCGTCCGACGCATTCGAGACCAGTTCGCGCAGAAAGATCTCGCGATGAGAATAGAGCGAATGAATAATCAGCTGAAGCAGTTGGTTGACTTCAGTTTGGAACTCGAGTTTTTCCATAAGTAATTAGTTTACGAGGAGCGTCAGTGTACCGGATATCCTGAAGCGTGCGCTTTGTCATCATTGCGGCCGCGTTGCTGGCGGGCTGCGGCGAAACTCCGCCTGCACCCGCGCCTCCAAAGGACTCCGCGACGGATCCCGCGTACAACAAATCCGCTGCGGAACTTGCGGCGATGGCTCGCGACGCGGAGGCCGCATTTAAGCGCGGCAAGGCCGATGACGCGGCGGCGCTGATCGAAAAGGGCGAACCCATCGCAAGTGACCTGCTCGGCGTCCCACGGCCCACGCTGGAGGCGACCGAAGCCGCGTCCGATATCGACGATCTCTACGGACGAATGCTGCTTTCAAACCGGCATTACGAATGGGCGCAGATGCAGTTTCAGAAGAATGTCGCCCGCTGGAAATACTGGAAGCCGCAGACTCCCGAAACCGCTCGCCGCATGCAACAGGCCCAGGCCGCCGTTGCCGAATGTGATCGCGGGATGGAGACTGGCCACCGCAATTCAAAGCCGCAAACTCGCGTGAAATAAGACGCCGTCCGTCTGTTAAGCGAGCAGGCCGCGCACATAAGAAAGATTGCGTCGCATATCTTCGTCGAGAAAACCTGGACGCGAATCGGTTTCGAGATTGGCGAACCCCGTGAAGCCGATATCCCGGATCGCCTGCAGAACCTGCGCAAACGGAATTGTGCCCTCGCCCAGATACAGCGGCTTGTCCTTCAGGTGGATCTGGCAAATGCGGTCTTTGCCCAGCCAGCGAATTTCTTTGACCACGTCGTAACCGCCGATGTTCGTGGAATTGCCGACGTCGTAATAGACGAGAACGTTGCCCGCGCGGGAGCGGTCCATGATGCGCACATTTTCTTCGGCGGAGTTTTCATCCTCAAGCCCCAGGATGACGCCGGCCTTTTGCGCATCGCTCGCCAGTTCACGCAGAATGTCGCCGACGTAATTTCTTTCCTCTTCCGTTTTCAGCGCGTTCCTGCCGAAGAATGGCAGCAGAAGGACCTGCGTTTTGAGCGCCGCTGTCAGGCGAATGGAATCGGCAACCCATCTCAGGGCGAGTTTATCGCTCTTCAGGCCGTTGATGTGCAGCATATCGACGCAGGTGCCGTCGATGGGGATGTGGTTCTGCGCGGAGAGCGTCAGATAGCGCGCGATAACGGCGGGATCGTCAGCGGGCATTCCCCCGTCGATGAGCTTCTGGCCGAAGGACATCTGAATTCCGTCGAAGCCCAGCTTCGCGGCAAGGGGAACGGATTCCGGATTAGCCGTGAGTTTCAGGTTCCAGTCGGTGATGCCAATGCGGAGACTGTCACCCGCGGCGCGAAGCAAACCGGCGGCAATCACGGATCCGAGAAACGATCTGCGAGTCGGCATTGTAGTTGTCTTCAATATAGACTGCCGACTCAGCGTGTGAACTCAATCGCGAGGCCGCATGTCGATGTTCGAAGCAGCCTTTAACGATACGCCCGGTTCAGAAACGGCGACGTGAACCGGAGCCAGCGCGCTCCTGGTTTGTTCGGGCGCGACGATCGCCAGATACTGATTTTGCAACCGTTGGGCAAAGTCTTTCAGAAACGGATCGAACGAGACCGGGCTGTGCATCCCCTGCCAGTACATCTCGCCGCCCGTCTGCTCACCCAATTCCGCAAGATAGTTCTGACCCCAGCCGAGGAGCCCGGAGTTGTGTCCGAGGCGGCCCGCTTCCGCGTAATAGATCGAGTGAACCAGCACGCCTGCCCGCTGCGCATCCGCGATTGCCTGCAGCAGGTATGGGTTTTCCGGATCGGCGGGTGACCACGGATCTATCCCGCTGCCGATGAAAAGCACTTCGCGTCTGGCATCGGTTGCGGGCCACTTTTTGACCAGATCGGAAATCCCCATGTAAGGGCTGGCGGACACCCCAGGCTCGCCGAGGGGAAGCCGCAACGCCGCAGCGATCTTCTCATGCGAGCTTGTCAGGGGCGCAACGATATTCGCCGCCCCGTTCCTCAAGTAGGCCAGGCCGATTTTTGTGGTTTCAGGCTGTCCGTTGATAAATTCCTTCAGGCTGTTGAACTGCGTCCCCACATCGGAATTCTCGCCATCGTCGATCACGATATAGAGCTCAAGGCTTGCCTGATCGCCGCGCAGAGGAATCCATTTTTCCAGATGTGCAGGCTGGTGATTCACCTCAACGGAAACATCGTCGGCCCTGATTTCAGAAGGCGCTGCGCCATGAGAGCCTTCCGCCGTCACGATGAGATTCCGGCCGACAGGACCGGTAGAAGCCGCAAACAACGCAACAGCCATGACCGCGTAATTCATTTTGGCCTTCCACTGGATTGGACGCGCGCGGCCTGAAACTCACTACGGTCTGTTTTCCGGCGATGTTCTTTTTCGCACTTACGGTTTCTGATTGGCCGGGCGTTGACCCCACCGCGCGTAGATCCCGCGATGACCTTCAATGATGCGGTCTTCTTCGCTCGGATCCGGATTCTGATCCCACACGCCGCGCTCATGTGTGCCGCCGAGGACGATGCCGTCCTGCCGCGGAAACATGTAGAGTTCCGGTGCCAGCGTTGCGTATTCCACCTCGGCCTGCGGCAGAAGAATCGTGAGCTGACCTTTAATAGGGGTAAGTTCGTCGTCCTGAAACAGCGTCTTCGCGCCCAGCCCCGTGCAATTCACGATCAGATTATGCGGCAGCTCGAGTATTTCGCGCGCGTCGTGGAATTCGCGATTCTCGATCGCGGCGCCCGCGATACGAAGTTCACGCATCATCGCTTCCAGATACACCGGCGGCTCGATAAACATGGAGTCGAACTGCCGTGCATAGCGAAAAGGAAACGGATGAGATCCGCGCACCAGGTCGACATACTCCGGCATCATGCCGGACATGGGACCGGTGCGGCTCATCAGGCCATTGGTCGGCAGCGGCTTGTCGCCCATCTGATAGTTCGTCAGCCAGCGGACGCCGTAGTACGCGCCGATCATTCTCTGATAGCGGTTGTATGAATAGTGCGCGGCGATGCTGAACTGCTCCTGAAATTGCGCGGTCAGGCATTCCGGATCGTAGAATGTAAAAGGAAACCACTGGCCTCCCGCGACGCCGGATGTTGTCTCCGTCGCGAACTCACGCGCATAGAGAGTCACGCGGAATCCCCGCTCCAGCAGAATGCGCGCCGTGGAAAGGCCCGCGACTCCGCCGCCCACCACCGCCGCATCGCGGTGTTCCGTACGTACAGCTTCGAGCGCGGCCAGATGCGCCGTTCCCCAGGAGAGCGTGATGCCCGCGCCGCCGTGTCCGTAATTGTGAACGAGAACCTTATCGCCGGCGGCCTCCGCGCGCACGACGAATCCGGAAGGGCGGAACGGGCGCAAACCGGCAACCGTGCGGATCACGCGGTCGCGCGAAACCTGCACAGGGCGGAGCGGCTTCGAAATACCGGCGCCACGCGCCCATGGGGCGGCCAGTGACAATGCCGGAGCGAACGCAGCCGCCCGAAGCAGACTGCGACGGGAAATTGTGGATGACATGGCAAGCACCTTTCAAAATAAATGAATCGATGCCGGACAGGGGAAAACTCGGACGGGGAAGAAAGCCGCGCTTCACGTGGCGAGCAGCCTACAAAGCCAATATATCGCAACGGTATTTATCGCAAAGGTTTGCGGATTCTTATTTCACCGATTCCTTGTCGTGCCCGCGCCCCGCCTCCCGGTACTGGCCTAAAGGCGCGTTGATCGAAATCCGCGCCCGATCCACGTCAGTTCTCTGTTGGAATTTTATCCATGTGATCCACAATAAAAAAGTCGGCGAAACCTTTTGAACGAATCATCTTGAGACCTAGTTGGTCCTCAACGGCCTGTTCTAAGGTAATTTGATCGGGATCGTTGTCATTCCCCCCCAAAAACAGGTTGATGTCATATTCTCCCCGGAGCCCCGTCATATCTTTAACCGGTGCGCCAGCGTTACGGGACAATATTTGGGCAAGCTGTTCCATCGTCGCCTTTGGTTCGTGCAGCCGCGCGCGGTTTCCCATGACTGACGTACTACTCCCCGCGAACGGAAGAGCCGGAAAGCCGTCGGTGCCCAGCGCTGGGCTTACCGGTGCTCCAGGTGAACCGACAGAACTTTCTCCAGACGTCGTTTTGGGTAGGAATTTAGGACGGTTCTTTCCCAACGCGAGATCATAAGTGGTGGTTTCCTTTCTTTCTACGTGCATAACGAGGTTGAATCGTTCTTCGAGAAGGCGCTGAAGCATGAGCTCGAATTGCCGCTTTGTCGTACCGGGCGGCATTGTCGCCACGATATCGGCTTTGACACTTGCGGGGCCAAAGTTTCCAATCAACCAGGCAGGACCGCCGCTGATTTCGAAGGTCTCAAGATCATATGCAGCCATTATCAGACTTTCGAGATGACAATTGCGCAGGACGACGTGTCCAGGATCATCGGTCCCGGGCCCCCCTGTCATGCTCATCCCCCGCGCACCTGGAACTGAGAGTTTGACTGATGCCGCTTCAAATTGTGGCTTTATTGAATTTGGTTGCGCGCGGAGTGCAGCAGCCAGTATAGGCATCGTAACAATTACGATGCGGGCTAACTTCCTCACACTTAAGATCGAAAAACCACCCTGCTCGGAATTCATACAAAGCTTACCTCGATCTCATTTTGCCGTAGTGGGACGGTTGAATTCCGCATATGGGTCGCTCGGCCTGTCTATCGGATCGCCGAACACGCACCTGTTAGGACGACACCTCTCCTTGTTTGGATTAAATCACAACTGTTCGCCCACCGCTTACTCGCAGGGAGTGTCCTAAACCTTAGGACACTCCCGCCTCCCCATCGTCCGCCCGGCGAGAGTATACTCTTTGAAACGGCGGCTTGCGCAAAGAGCGCACGCTCGCGGTTCGCTTCGGGCAAGAGGAAATATGAGCTATCGCAGCTTCGCTTTGATGTTTATCGTGAGTTTGGCGGCTTCCGCGCCGTTCGCTTTGGCACAGAGAGGTGGGCGCGGCGGTGGCGGCGCTCCGGCAGCGGCGTCCACCGAGCCGCGGCCGGTCGATGTCACCACGACCCGATCGTTCGACATGGCCTCAGTCACGCGCGGCGGCAAGATCTATGCCGACCAGTGCGCATCCTGCCATGGCGCGGACGCCCGCGGCGGCAAGCTCGCCAAAACCGATAGCGATCTGATGCGATCCGACCTCGTCGCAATGGATCATTCCGGACGGGAACTCCCCGGATTCCTGGCGCTCGGCCGCCCGGACAAGGGCATGCCGGCCTTCCAGCTTTCGAAAGAGGATGGCGTCGACCTCGCGACCTGGCTGCACTATCAGGTTTCAGTGACCGTGGCCCGGCAAGACTACCAGCGGCACAACGTTTTCACCGGCGACCCGAAAGCCGGCGAAGCGTTCTTCAACGGTGCTGTCGGCAAGTGCAGCACTTGCCACTCGGTGACCGGCGATCTGAAAGGCGTAGGCCAGAAGGCGGGCAATGACGACGGCAACCTGCAGGCCGCCATTTTGGGAGGCGCGATGGGCGGGGGGCGCGGTGGACGCGGCGGCGGAGGTGGTGGCTTTGGGGGAGGACGCGGCGGCGGTAACGTCACTGCGACGGTCACTCTGAAAAGCGGCGAAAAATTCACGGGATCGCCCGTGCTGATCAACGATTTCGTGGTTGAGATTCATCTCCCCACCGGCGAAAACAAGACCTGGCTGCGCAACAACAGCGACTGGCCCAAGGTGACCGAGGTGAACAAGCTCCAGGCCCATATCGACCTGATGCAGAAGTACACCGACGACGACATTCATAACCTCGCCGCATATTTGAAAGACAAATAAGAGACACTGCATATGACACTTCGTTTCATTTCCCTCACCGCAGTCGCGCTGCTCCCTCTCGCGCTTGCCGCGCAGTTCCTCGACCCGGCTGTCCTGAAGAAGCCCAACGCCACCGACGCGTGGCCGACGTATCACGGCGATTATTCCGGCAAACGCTACAGCATTCTCGATCAGGTCAATCGTTCCAACGTCGGCACGCTCACGCTGGCCTGGGCGTCGAAACTGGCGGCGACGGAAACTACGGCCACCAACACCGGCGGACCATGGAAACCCGGCGATCCCACCTACTGGGGTGGCCCCACCGATACGTTCCGCATTGCGGGCTCGCCGCTCATGGTGGATGGCGTCCTCTATGTCTCCGTGACGGATCGCGCGTGGGCCATCAGCGTGCGCACCGGCCAGGTGCTTTGGAGCTACTTCTACAGAAGCCGCGGCGGCCATCACGGCAACGCCAGTAAGGGCATGAGCATGTACGGCAGCTGGCTGTACTTCGAAACTCCCGATTGCGCCCTGGTTTCTCTCGACGCAAAAACCGGCAAGGAGAGATGGTTCAAGCAACTGGCGCCGGTCGAACTGGATTATTTCTGCAGCTCCGCGCCGCTGGTTGTGGGCAACCACGTGATGGCGGGAATGGGCGGCGACGCCCGGGACATTCAGGGCAAACTGGAAGCGCACGATCCCGAAACAGGCGATGTGCAGTGGACCTGGTATACGACCCCCCAGAATCCAGGGGACGCGGGTTACGACACGTGGCCGGACGACTACTCGCGCAAGCACGGCGGCGCAGGCCCGTGGCAGCCGCTCACCTACGACCCCGCCCTGAATCTGATCTACGTGACCACCGGCAATCCCAATCCTGTCGGCGCAACGCAAAGCCGTAAGGGAGACAACCTCTTTACCTGTTCGATTGTCGCGCTCAATCCCGATACCGGCAAAATGGCCTGGTATTACCAGACTTCGCCGCACGATTCGCACGACTGGGACAGCACCGAAGCTCCGGTATTATTCGACGCGCCCTGGCAAGGTAAACCGCGCAAGCTGGTGGCGCAGGCCGCCCGAAACGGATACTTCTTCGTGCTGGACCGCGTGACCGGCGAGCATCTGCTGACGGCGCCGCTGGTGGATTCGCAGTTCCTCAACTGGGCGACGGGCATCAATGCGAAAGGGCAGCCCATCAGCAATCCGAAGAAGGAATCGTCGATCGATGGCGTCCTGGTGGGCGCGGGTTCAGCGACCAACTGGCCTCCGCCGAGCTTCGATCCGCAAACGGGTCTCTTCTATGTGGGCACATCCGAGGGTTTCAGTATGAGCTACCTGGTGGATCTCACGGACCGGCCGGAAGGCTATGGCTTCACGGGCGGCGGGGGTGGCCAGAGTGGCGGGCGTTCGGGCATCCGCGCCATCGATTACCAGACCGGCAAGATGAAGTGGATGCACGAAGGCGGCGGCCCGCAGGGCTTACTTTCCACTGCCGGCGGGCTGCTGTTCGGCAACGATGGCTCGGAGAACTTCTGCGCGTTCGACGCAGCCACGGGGAAAATTCTGTGGCACACCTGGATGCCGACGCTGACCAGCAATGGCGCCGAAACGTTTCTGGTCGATGGTTTCCAGATGGTAATGGTCGCCGCCAACGATACGCTTTACGCGTTTATGCTGAACCGCTGAATCTGCGCCGCGTTATTTGGCCAGCGCCTGCGCGATTGCCTTCTCCGCCAGCGGGTTCATGATTTCATAACCCTTGATGGTCGGATGCAGACCGTCCTCCGTCAGTTCGGGGCGAAGCAGGCCCTTGTCGTCTTCGGTCGCCGAGAAATAATCCAGATACACCGCGTTATGACTGGCGGCGTAGTCTTTGATCCAGTTATTCAGCTTCACGATTGTCTCGGGCGGCCGGCCGAGCGTCATCGGGGCCTTGCCCGGGAGATCGCAAACCGGCGTGACGGAAGCCATGATGACCTTGATCCCGTTGGCGCGCGCCATATCGCCCATCGCCGCGAGGTTATCTTCCACCGATTCCAGACTGACCGGCCCGAGATTCCCCGCAATATCGTTAGTGCCGCCGAAGATGATGACGGCTTTCGGCTGCAGCGCGATCACATCGGGATAAAAGCGAAGCAACATCTGCGCGGTGGTCTGCCCGCCGATGCCGCGATTCAGATACGGCTTGCCCGGAAAGAACGGTCCGAATTTCTGAACGCTGTGCATGTTGTCGGTGATGGAATCGCCCATGAGGACGACGCGTTGTTCACCGGCGGCGGCCGGCTTCACCGTGGCATTCTCGGCCGCGTAGCGCCGCGCGTTGCCATAGTCTGCAATCAGGGCAGCCGCCTGCCGCAATTGTGGCGGCGTGGGCATTGGAGCCTGAGGTTGAGGTTGCGCCAGAGCGGCTAATGGAATCAGGAAGGCAAGCGTAAATCGCATGCAAGCTATTGTACACAGGTGGCCACGCGCGTGCTTCCCCTGGCCCCGGGGGTATAGTACAGGAAGAACTTGAAACCCATGCGCAAAGTAATGCAGGCCTCGATCGTGTTTCTGGCCTTGTCAGCGGCGACGTTCTCCGTTTATGGTCAGGGCGGCGGCGGATCGCCGGGTGGCATTACCCTTCGCCCGGGCGGGAGCCACCCGGACGATAGCGACAAACAGGAAAAGGCGAATCCTAACGAGCGACCCGTGACAGGCGTTGTCACCGACGCGGACGGCAAGCCAGTTGCCGGCGCGGTGGTGGAACTGAAGAACACGGAGACACAGCAGGTTCAGTCCGTGACAACCCGTGACAAGGGCGCATATCGCTTCTCGGGCCTGAAAAAAGACGTGGATTACCAGGTCAAAGCCATCTTCAAAAATCAGGCCAGCCCGCCCCATACGCTCAGCGCGCTCGATCCCAGAACGCAGCCCGTCGTCAATCTGCAGATCAAATAATCGCCGGTTCCTGAATCTGCTGAAGCGCTCGCTGGAAGTTTCCGCCCAACAGCAGCGCAACCTGCGCATTCGTGTATCCGCGCCGCAGCAGTCCTTCCGTCAGATCGTAAATGCGATTGGCATTGTTCAATCCCGGGATATCGTACGCGGGATGAGCGTCCAGATCGAAATCGCTCCCGAGGCCAACATGTTCCATGCCCACCAGCTTCACCGCGTGATCGAAATGGTCCAGAACGTGTTCGATCGTCACCGGGTCTGTGTCGCGCACGAAGCGCCGCACCGCCGTGATTCCGAGAACGCCCCCGTTGCGCGCGGCCGCTCGAATCACTTCGTCCGGCTTGCATCGCGCAACGCCGGGCGCCAGCGCGCTGCAGTTGGAATGCGTGATGAGAACGGGTTTCTTCGACGACGCAATCGCATCCAGACTCGTGCGCTGCCCGCAGTGCGAAACGTCGATTGCCATCCCGAGCGAATTCATCCTCGCAATCACGTCCGCGCCGAACTCCGTGAGCCCTTTGTCGCAGATCACCTTGCAGCCATCGCCCAGTTTGTTCCCGGAGTTATAGGTAAGCTGTGTCAGCCGCTGACCCATCGCGTAAAACTCGTCCACGTCCCCGACGCTGCGCAGATGATTCGCATCCTGCATGCCGAAGATGATTCCGATCTTGCCCTCCTCGCCGGCCCGCGCAAGGTCGCCCGGACCATCCACGCGCAGAAAATAATCCGGATGCCACGCAAGAAAACGATTCCATCTCACGAACCACGCGCGCGTGACATCGTACGCCTCGGCTGTCTCAAACGCGACGGCGGGATGAAAAATGCGAATGCCGGAATCCCGCAGCTTCAGGAAGTCGTCCGCGGTGAATGCGGACTCAGCCTGATGCCATTGATCTAGCAGCGGCCAGTTCAGGGTCAACAGGCCCAGCATGTCGATGACGTTCGTCTCCGCGATCAGATCGACGGCGCGCGTCGAAGTTCCGCGCCCCGCGGCTGCCACGCGGGATGCCAGCAGCGGCGCGGCGCACAGGGATAGCGATAGCGAGCGTGAGAGAAAGTCTCGGCGGCGCACAAGAACTCCAGGCACTTCGGATCTCTACATTTTGCCACGGACATTATGTAAGACGGCCAGCGCGCTTTTCTGTACCGGCGGGCAATGGCACGAACAGCCTGCGCGCTTTTCTGCGATCATGGAAACCAATGAGCGACACCCACCCGAGCCGCCGCGATGTCCTGGCAGGCATGGCGGCCGCGCCTCTCCTCGAAAGCGCCCTCGACGCCCGGCCCGACCCATCCTCCATCTGTTTCCTGAGTGCAATCGAGATGGCCCGTCTCATCCGCGCAAAAAAACTTTCGGCACGCGAAGCCCTCGCGGCGCACCTGAAACAGATCGAGCGAGTCAACCCGAAGGTCAACGCCATCGTGACACTGGTAGCCGAAATGGCCACAGCAGCCGCCGCGAAGGCCGATGAGATGCAGGCACGCAAAGCGTTGCTCGGGCCGCTGCACGGTTTGCCCGTCGCCCACAAAGATCTGCTCGAAACCCGTGGCATCCGCACCACCTTCGGCTCGCCGCTCTACAAAGACTACGTCCCCACCGAAGACGACCTTGTTGTGGAACGCATGGCGCGCGCGGGCGCAATCACCCTCGGCAAGACCAACACTCCGGAATTCGGCGCGGGATCGCAGACCTTCAACACGGTCTTCGGCGCAACGCACAATCCCTATGACCTGACAAAGACCTGCGGTGGATCGTCCGGTGGCGCGGCCGTCGCGCTTGCCTGCGGACTCGTGCCCGTCGCCAGCGGTTCCGATGCCGGTGGCTCACTGCGCAATCCCGCCGCCTTCTGCAACGTCGTCGGCTTCCGTCCTTCAGCGGGCCGAGTGCCGAATCCGAAAGCGGCCTTCGGGTGGTCGACGTACAGTACTTCCGGATGCCTCGGGCGTTCGGTAGCCGATCTTGCATTCGCACTGAGCACGATCGCGGGACCGGATTCCCGCGCCCCGCTCTCCATCAACGAACCTGGCGAACGGTTCGCGCGCACGCTCGACCGCAGCTTCAAAGGCGTGCGCGTAGCCTGGTTCAAAGATCTGGGCGGCGTTCCATTTGACCCCCGCGTTCGCACCATCGTCGACGGCCATCGCAAAACGTTTGAATCGCTCGGCTGCATCGTCGAACAGGCGGAGCCCGACTTCGCTTCCGCCGAAATCTCGTTCCCCACCCTGCGCGCCTGGAACTCCGCGCATACCTATGGAGAACGGCTGCACCAGCACCCCGAAGCTTTCAAAGACACGCTCAAAGGCGAGATCGAAGACGGCCTGTACCTGACAGGTATGGACATCGCACGCGCCGAGACGGCACACACCCGGATGTGGCGCGGATTTCAGGCGTTCCTCGAAAAATACGAATACTTCGTGCTGCCCACAACGCAGTTGCCACCGTTCGATATCGACATGCCGTATCCAACGGAGATTGCGGGTGTGAAGTTCGACCACTACATCGACTGGATGAAGTCGTGCTGGTACATCTCGGCAACGGGAAATCCCGCAGCCTCCGTGCCGGGCGGTTTCACACCTGAAGGACTGCCGGTGGGCGTGCAGATTGTCGGCCGCGACAAAGCAGACTTCAGCGTCCTGCAAATGGCGCACGTGTTCGAACAGGCCACCGGCTTTGGCAGGAAGCGGCCATCTGTTGACGCATTAGGGTAGAGAAGACCCGATAAAGGCTGCAAGTCGGCAACTGCGAAGAACAGTGATGAAACCCGGGTGCGATTCCAGCAAAGCCGTGCGCGGCAGGTTCTTTCTTCCAAACGCCGAAATTCGTTTATCAATCTGTTTACTCCAATGGGACAATAGCTGCATGCCCCGCTCCTGCGCACTTTTTCTTCTGGCCTGCGCTACGGCGTTCGCCCAGCAGTACACCATCTCCACCCTCGCAGGCAACGGAACCGCGGGCATTGCACTCAACAATCCCGAAAGCGTCGCAGTCGATTCCTCCGGCAACATCTACTTCGGCGACTGGAACGGCTCGGTCCGCAAGTTTTGGGCTGCAACCCAAACGCTATCGGTCGTCGCGGGAACCGGCGTGCCCGGTTACAGCGGCGATGGCGGCCAGGCCACGAGCGCCCAATTGAGCAAAATCGGCGGTATCGCTCTCGATGGCGCTGGCAACATCTACATCTCCGATGTCGATAATAATCGCATACGCCGTGTAACCGCCGCCACCGGAATTATCGAAACCATCGCCGGTCCCAACGAAATTTCACTGCCGGGCGCGGTATTGGTAGACGCGCAAACCAACGTCTACTTCTCCAACGCTTTCTCAAAGGTTCAGAAGATCCTCAGCGGCAGCGGAGCAATCGAGACGATCGCCGGTCAGTTCACCACAGGTTTCGCGGGCGATGGCGGCCCGGCCACCAGCGCGGAATTCTGGGATCCCGTGCCTTCCGCGATTGCGCTCAACGGAGATATCTACATCGCCGATTTCGAAAACTCCCGCGTCCGCAAAATCGCGGCGGCAACCGGTATCGTCACCACCGTCGCCGGTTCCGGAACCTGCGTTCTCGCCGGAGCCCCATTTACCGTCAACGTTTGCACCAGCGGTTTCGCCGGCGATGGAGGTCTCGCAACCAAAGCCCTCCTGAACTACTCGGAATCGGCCGCGCTCGACGCATACGGCAACCTCTATATCGCCGACACGATCAATCGCCGCATCCGCTTCGTCGACGCCGCCACCGGCATCATCTCCACCATCGCCGGCACCGGAACGAACGGCTATTCGGGCGACGGGGGCCCCGCACTCTCCGCCGACCTCGGGACACCCGTTGCAATCGCAATCGACGAATCCGGCCGAATCTACTTTGCCGACGAAAGCAACAGCTGCATCCGCGTGTTGACGCCGGCGTCGACGCAGCAATACAGCCCGCGCGATCCAGCGCGCCGCCCGCGCAACTGATTGGCCCCGCTCCACCCGCCGTCATTAACCCTTCCGAAGTTCCCCTTGACAATGGCGAATAAAAGGCGAAAATAGGAATGTGCTGTGCGGCGATTCTCCCCCTTCGGGCCTGGTCGGGATCGCAAAGCTCGCCGCCGAGAGCGAAGTCCTGGAAGCCAAACGCGCCGTCCGGTATTTCGAAATCGACTGCCGAAGCGTGCTGAACCGGACCAGGCCCGCATTGCCGTTTCAATGGTCGATCAACCCTTACCGGGGTTGCGAATTCGGCTGCCGCTACTGCTATGCCCGCTACACCCATGAGTTCATGGAACTCCGCAACAGCGCCGATTTCGAAGACCGTATCTACGCCAAATCGAACGTCGGCCAGATCCTCCGCCGCGAACTCCGCCGCTGCCACCCAACCGGCGGCATCGCCATCGGCACCGCAACCGACCCCTACCAGCCTGCCGAGCGCCGCTTCAAACGCACACGCGCCATCCTCGAAGCGTTCAGCAGCCAATCGGGACTCTCGATCCACATCACCACAAAATCCGATCTCGTCACGCGCGATATCCCGCTCTTCACCGAAATCGCCCGCCAAAACCAGTTCAACGTCAATATCACCATCACCACCCTCGACACCTCGCTCGCCCGCCAACTCGAACCCCGCGCGCCGCGTCCCGACCTTCGCCTCAGAGCCGTGCGCACCCTGGCCGACGCGGGGATTACCGTCGGCGTCTTTCCCAACCCCATCATGCCGCTGATTACGGACCAGGAACAGCGGCTCGACCGTCTCGCCAAAGCCGCCCGCGATCACGGAGCCACTTACTTCGGCGGCGGCGTCCTGTTCCTGCAACCATGTTCCCGGCGCGTTTTCCTGCCGTTCGTGGAGCAGCATTTCCCGCATCTTCTGCGCCGCTACCAGGAGCGCTACGAGTCGTCAGCCTATCTCAAGGGAGCCTATCGCGAAATGATCCGCGATCGCATCTCCAGCATCCGCGACCGCTACGGACTCGCAGCGGGCGCGCCGCACCAGGAAATACCCGCCGCACAGAGTATCCAGCCCCCTCTGTTCGATTTCGAAAGAATTGAGCCAAACGTCGCGGCGTAGCCGGATCGGCGCTGGAGCAGTTTCACCGACTATACACCCAATGCGTCGGCAACAAACCAGACAATTGTGGGTATGGGCTTCAGCTTGTACGGCCGAGGGTCGCTCGGCCTCGTGGCGTTTCGCCGCGTCCTGATAGCCGCGCGTCACGTCCACGATAATTCCGAACCCACGCTAATACATCACGCCGTACTTATCACCGCCAACCAATTTCCCCTTGGATTTCGAACCGAGTGCCACTGCCAGCGAGTGCTTCTTCGGCTTCGCCGCGCCATCCGGGCTAAACCCCACGACGTACTGAGACAGCGTCGTATCCCGCACGAGCCCGAGAATACCGGCCATCGCCTCCCGACCCAGGTGCCGCGGAACAAACGATTCTCCGCCGGTCTTCTCTCCAACGTTATTGATCCACGGCAGCAGACCGGTGTACCACGTTGAGGACATCGCCCCGGGGGGGCTCGAAAGTGCGTCCGCTTGTGGTTTTGGCGCGTCGGTCGTCCCGAGCGCTCCATTCGGTGCCGCGCTGCCCATTACGTGCTGTTGCTGTCTATATATAGACATAATGACCGGATTAATCGGGATGTTCATCGCAAAGGAAGGATCAACGAGACTGCCGTACGGGTCCATGGACTTTGAAAGAGTTTCGCTGGCTCCCGCAGTGAAAACAATCAGCAGCCGGCGCGCGGGGACGGGAGAAGCAGCGGCATCGTTGAGAGTGCCGACAATCGACTCATTCAACCAGCCCATCCTGGGGGCGCCAAACATTGGCTTAAAAATCTTGTAGCCGGGCAGCAGTGTCAGTTCGCCCTTACCCTGCGGGATCGGATCGAGCAGCGCGTGAAACGCATGGACGATCTCCCGCGGGTCACTGCTGGGGGCGCAAAGCCGCTCCAGTTGCTGACCGGAATAATGATAAACCGCAATGCGGATATCCATCCCGTTTTTTTGTAAGACCTCGCGGGTAATCGATTCATCCCAGTTGTCGGGAAATTCGTAATCGGCCTTCGGATCGAGCTCCCAGATGGGCGTCGGGAAACCGTCTTTACTCGCAACCACCCTGGGTGTGGTGTCAAACAGCAGGATCATCTCCAGCGGCAGCGGATGCGCAGTATTCGGACCTTCGAAGACCGTAAATGGGCGCGGATGTCCATCTTCACGGAGGAGAAAATCCGAAGCCTGCAGGTCCGCGGCGAAGTACTTACCCCGCTCGACGTGGAACGGAACCAGCACAAGTTTGGCGTTCGAATCGAACGTCGGGGCGCCGGGCTCCTGCGCCAAAAGCGCGGCTGCGAGCAGAACCGAGGCGCAGACGCGATGAAATCTATGAGACATAGTGGCTTGCCTCCAACAAAAACGACAGTCAGAATATTATCGCAATTTGAAAATTGTGCGGGACACAACGTCAACGAACAATGAATGGTGCTTCCGACTGATGCGGGAGGAGGCCCGACAGACGATGATGGCCCGGCATAGAGTGAGGAGACACGGTAATCTGAAAAAAGAGCAGCTTCATAAGTATTGACGTTTCACACGAAACAGAAGCCCGCCTTACGAACGAAGCGAGAAAGCAAGGCGTTTCCGTGGATGCATTGCTCGAACGATTGCGAAGGCGGCGCGGCGGCCCCCGTCGTCAGCGGCAACGGTTCAACCTCCAGGGTGCCGATCCTGCATTTGGGAGTGATTGGCCCGCTTCACCGGCGCGATATCTACGACGGTGTCCGTTGCTCCTCGGGTACTCGATACAAGAGGGTCAACTAAAGCAGCGTGACACGTTCCGCGGCTGCGGCGCGAATTAATTCCCGATCGAGAGTGGCCAGCCCGATCTTGTGCCGAATCGCAATTTCAAGGTAAGCGGCGTCATACGCGGTAAGGCCGTGACGCCGGCATAGCTCGTAGGTTGAGGTAAAGGCTGCAACACCGTTCGATTCTTCGTCGTGATCGACCGGAAGGCGATTGAGGTCTTCGATAAAAGCGAACGTCAAATCCCTGGTCAGTCTATTACGCCTTTCGCCCGTCAGGATGGCGTTGAGCACTTCGTGACGCCAGAAGGGTGCCACGACAGCTCTGTCGCCCGACGCGAAGCGTTCAGAAATTTCGATGGCCTTTTCAGAAGCCTCGTCCGGAAAACACCACGTCAGCACCACCGAAGCGTCCAGAACGAACCGGGTCACGGTCTGCTCTCGTCAAGCAACTCCCTGATACTCATGCCGCCAAGTGAGAGCTTGTGGCGCTTTCCGAAATTCGCCAAACGTCGGGCGGCAGCGGTCACGGTTTCGGCTGTCGCTCCGGTCGAAGCGTGGGCGGGCATGCGCTCGCGCATAGTATCGAAAGCCTTAGCGAGAGCATCATCCTGATTGCGCGCCAGACCGAACCTGACCGCATCGGCCAGAACACGTTCCTGTTCAGCTGTGAGAGAAATCGTCATACAGATCCCAGCCTTCATTATCGCGCAACCGCCGAGTACTTTGCTCTGCCAACGTACTGCCAATGAATGGTGCGTCGACTGTTGGTATCCTCGAACGGAATACCGTCGAAGATGGTCAGGTCGTTTGGCGCGACGCCTCAATATGTTGCGGTGTCCGCCGACGCTCGCCACGACGGATACGCATCGGCACATCAATACGTCGCGCTTCGTTTGCCTTCCGTCACCGCGCCGCCCGATTTCAGTGCAAGCCTCACCTCCAGCTTGTGCTCACGCGGAGCGCTGGATGGCGACGGCACAAATCCGACGGTGTAACTGGAACTGAAGCGAGCAAGCGCGTGCTTCTTAACTCGTTCAAGAACGTCGTCGGCTTCCCCGCCGGTCATGGAAACCGCGCCCGGCGGGAGTGCCAGGACAAAGCCCTGTATGTCCGCGTGAGGTGGCATAACGAAGTGATTCGCCGCCTCGAAGTTGAGCCCTCCGGTGAGATTTCCGAGGAGCTCAAATGGGTAATTGATGTAAGAAGCGACGTAGTGCGGCCCGCACTTCGAACAATAATATGCACCACCCGGTCCAAACATTGAAGGCTCATTGCCACCGCCGACATCGTCCTCCAGACCGCCAAACGCATAGAAACCACCCTTCATAGGGCCACGGTACGTGTAGCCCTCATACGGCAGGACCCATGGGAAACCAGGGAGAGCTACCGGATAGATAGGGACGCTGGCTGCGACTGCCTGGCCGGCGAGGTCCTCAGGCGTTATCGAGGTGCCCTCCGCGCCGGTAGAAAAGATTACCAGGGCACGAGCTCCCGTCGCCTTCCCCGCATCCGCCTTTTCCTCACCAGGCAAGGTAGCGACGGCTGAGTCTCTCAGGACCGAAAGCGCTCCCGCTAACGACCACGGCTGTGGAAGATTTCCCTCCGCCTGCCACTTACGCTCCATGTTGCGAACTGCGAGACCTGAAGGCAACGGAATGTCCACGTCCTGACCGACGGCCGAGGGACCAGTCAACCGATGTAGCGCATCGACAAGGACCTTGGGATCGCTGGTAGATTGGCACAGCCGCCGCAACTTAGATTGATCAAAACGATAGATTGAGAACCGAATTGTAGCCCCATGTTCGTCAAGAAGCCGTCAGGCTATCGCTTCGCTCCAGTAGCTGGCAAGGGACTGAAGGGCCTTGGCATCCCAAAACCCAGCTTTTCCCTTCTGCCCTGCCACGGGGTTCGTGACGTCGAACATCACCTCGAGATCGAGTGTGAGGTGGACTGGAGGAGCTTCAAATATCGTGAACCCACGCGGGACTCCGTCTTCGAGCAGCACTACATCTGAGGGCTTGAGATCGGAAGCCACCCGAGATCCGCGGCGCACCTGGAAGGGAATTGTCACCAAGTCGGTTTGGGCATGAAACGACGGTGGCGCAGGCTCCTGTTGCGCAAGGCAACAGCCAACGAGCAACACGGCCGCGGCAGCTGTTCGGCTGGCTTTTACGAACACATTCATAAAGACGCCACCCGCGAGCCGGAGGTAACCGAAGGGCTTACGTAAAATCTCAGCCTGAAAAAACGTCAGTCACAACTTTCGTGGAAAATCTTCGATTCCCCGTATCCAATTGACACAAAGACTCTTGCCCGCCAAAAATTCCCCTCGCCGCACCTTTTCAAGGACCGGTTTCACCACCTCATGTGCTACTTTCCAATCGGGCGGACGCATCATTCTGGAGCACCGTCCGAAGAGGCCGTCCCCGCAAAGGGCTCCGGCCGATGGTTCTTTCTCAACTGAATATTGACTGGCATCGCGGCCACGTCCGAAGTGTGTCCATTCCGCACGGAAACCGGTCGGCCCGACACCGGACCCCGTTGGGTTCGTTTTGTAAAAACCCGCGATATCCGAAACCGGGCCGTCCCCCACCCCAAAATGGCTTTGCTTATGCGAATAGCAAATCCGATCCCTGCGCCCTCAAAATGGGTTCGTTTTTTCGAATTCCTTTTCCCCTCCCGCCATCCCCCCGAAGACCCGCACCACATTGGAAAGAAACGATCCCTTACAATCAAGCCTGAAGCCGTCTCGTCAAAACCATCCGGCAAATATGGATCGCGTCCTTTCTTCCCACGTCATCGTCAATCACCGCCTCACCACCTCCTGGCTGGGTAAGGTCGAACGCGCCGGCATTTCCGCCGTCGAACTCTTCTGCGCCAAACAGCACCTCGACTGGCGCAATTCCTCCCAGATTGCCGAACTCGGCCACTGGTTTCGCGATTCCGAACTCAAACTCCACTCCCTTCATTCGCCCATGTACACCGACGAATATTGGGGAAAGTCCGGCCCGGATACCCACCTCAACATCACCGACCACAAGAAGGCCGACCGCATCAAGTGGGTGGACGAAATCAAGCGTGCCATCGAGATCGCCGAAGTCGTGCCGTTCCGCTATCTGGTCCAGCACCTCGGCGTCAACGATCAGGAATTCTCCGAACGCACCGTCGACGCAGCCTTTTCCTCGCTCGACGAACTGGGCGTCTTCGCCCGCCAGCGTGGCGTCGAAATCCTGCTCGAAAATATCCGCAACGATCTCGCCTCCGCCCAGCGCCTGCACCAGTTCAACGAACTGACCCATTTGAACATGAACTACGTGTTCGACGCCGGCCACGCCCACATTGTCGCGGGCGTCGAGCATGAATTCGAGATCATGGCGCCCCGCATCCGCTCGCTGCATCTTCACGATAACGATGGCGTCAACGATCAGCACCTCTATCCGCAAGCGCCCGGCGGCACTATCGACTGGAAACGCACCATGGAACTCCTGAAATCGCGGCCCGGCCAGTACCCTTTATTGCTGGAACTCAAAGAGGTGCCGGAAATGGAGCACCCGATCGATGAGGTGCTCAAAGTCTTCGATAATCTGGAGGCATCGTGAGTGCTCCCAAACGCATTTCCATCAGCGAAGCCGCGAAGTATGTAGACCAGACGGTCGAAATCCCCGGCTGGCTCTACAACCTGCGCAAGTCCGGCAAAATCGTTTTCCCGATCCTGCGCGATGGCACCGGCCTCATGCAGTGCGTCGCCGTCAAGAGCGTACTGCCGGAAGAACTTTTTGAAACCCTGAAGCACCTCACCCAGGAATCTTCACTGATTATTCGCGGCCGCATTCGCGCCGAAGCCCGCGCCCCCGGCGGCTACGAAATGGATGTCGAATCCGCCGACATCCTGCAAAAAGTCTCCGAAGCCGACCCCTATCCCATCACGCCAAAAGATCACGGCGTCGAATTCCTGATGGATCATCGGCATCTCTGGCTGCGCTCGCAGCGCCAGCACGCCATCATCCGCGTGCGCCACGAAATCATCACGGCAGTCCGCAATTATTTCGATTCGCACGGCTTCACTCTCGTAGACACGCCCATCTTCACGCCCGCCGCCTGCGAAGGTACTACGACGCTTTTCGAAGTGAACTACTTCGACGACGAAAAAGCCTACCTGTCGCAATCGGGCCAGCTCTACAGCGAAGCCACCGCGATGGCGTTCGGCAAAGTCTACTGTTTCGGCCCGACGTTCCGCGCGGAAAAATCCAAGACGCGCCGCCACCTCACCGAATTCTGGATGGTGGAACCGGAAATGGCGTTCGCCGATCTGGAAGAGGTGAAGCGCGTTGCCGAAGAGATGGTCGTCTACATCGTCGGCCGCGTGCTGGAAAATCGCCGCGAAGAACTCAAGGTTCTGGAACGCGACACCTCGAAGCTCGAAGCGATACAGGCGCCCTTCCCGCGCATCAGCTATGACGAGGCCGTAAAAAATCTACAGGAACACGGCTCGGAAATTCAGTGGGGCAGCGATCTCGGCGGCGGCGACGAAACCATCCTGACCCAGCAGTTCGAGCGACCCATCATGGTGGATCGTTTCCCGACCGCGATCAAGGCTTTCTACATGCAGCCCGACCCGGCCCGGCCCGAAGTCGCGATGGGCGTCGACGTCCTCGCGCCCGAAGGCTACGGCGAAATCATCGGCGGCGGCCAGCGCATCCACGATCCCGAATTACTGCTGCGCCGCATCGACGAACACCAGCTTCCCCGCGAAGCTTTCAACTGGTATATCGATCTCCGCAAATACGGCACCGTTCCGCACGGCGGCTTCGGCATGGGCATCGAACGCTGCGTAGCGTGGATCTGCGGTCTGGAGCACGTGCGCGAAACCATCGCGTTTCCTCGCATGCTGTATCGCCTGCGGCCGTGATCACCGCCAACAAATCTCCGTGGTCGGATGTGGGGCCAGGCTGTCAGCCTGCCTGAGCTAAAATCTGTGAGCACCGTCATGGACAAATCCCGCATAGCGATCATCGGTGCCCCGCTCGATCTCGGACAGGGCCGTCGCGGCGTCGACATGGGACCCAGCGCCGTGCGAGTCGCCGGCCTCGGGCGCAAACTCACCGCGCTCGGCTATACGGTGGCAGATCTCGGCAACGTCCACGTAGCCCAGGCCGAAAGCCTGACAGACGCGGGACCGTCGAACGCAAAATACGTAACCCAAATCGCCGAATCCTGCGAAAAGCTGGCAGCGTTGGTCGCAAGCTCCCTGGCAAGCAGCCAAATGCCGTTAGTACTCGGCGGAGATCACTCCATCGCGGCCGGAACAGTAGCGGGCGTGGCGGACTTCCTTCGCCACAAAAGCCAAAAAGCCGGCCTCCTCTGGATCGACGCCCACGCCGACATGAACACCCCCGAATCCAGCCCCAGCGGCAACGTCCACGGCATGCCGCTCGCCTGCTGCGTAGGCCACGGTCCGGCGGAACTCGTCAACCTTCTGGGTTTCGCGCCGAAGGTCGACCCCGCAAACGTCGCGCTGGTCGGTATCCGCGACGTTGACGAACTCGAACGCGCCCAACTCAAAGATATCGGTGTCCACGCCTTCACCATGCGCGATATCGACGAACGCGGCATGCGCGACGTGATGCGTGACGCCATCGCGATCGCAAGCAATGGCACAGCCGGCTTCCATCTTTCACTCGATCTCGATTTCGTCGATCCCGAATACGCGCCCGGCGTCGGAACACCCGTACGTGGCGGAGCAACCTATCGCGAAGCGCATCTCGCCATGGAAATGATTTGCGATTCCTCCCGAATGCTCTCAATGGAAGTAGTCGAAGTGAATCCAGTGATCGACCAGGTCAATCGCACAGCGGAATTGGCGGTCGAGCTGATTTTGTCTGCCCTCGGAAAGAAGATCCTCTGAAAATATGAAGACACGTGTGGCTTTGGTTTATGGCGGTCGCAGCGGCGAACACGAAATTTCCCTGCGCTCAGCCGATTCGGTGATTGCTGCGATGAATCCGGAGCGCTACGAAATCACGCGCTTCCTGATCGATAAAGAAGGCCACTGGTCGCCGCGCGCGATTGTGCCCGAGCCGGGCGCGCACCCCGATATCGACGTGGTCTTCCCGGTTCTTCACGGAACTTTTGGTGAGGACGGCACCATGCAGGGCCTGTTCGAACTCGCCGACCTGCCTTACGTCGGCGCGAACGTCCTGGCGTCCGCGCTCTCCATGGACAAAGACGTCATGAAGCGCGTCTGCCGCGAAAGAGGCCTGCCGGTGGTCGATTGGCTGGTTCTCGAACGCGACGGAAACAGCGACGTGGCCGAAGAAGTAGCGGAAAAACTATCGTTCCCGATCTTCGTGAAGCCAGCCAATCTCGGATCGTCCGTAGGAATCTCCAAAGCGCACAATCTCGAAGAGCTCCGCGCCGCGCTCAAAACGGCGGCGGAGTTCGATCGCAAAATCGTGGTCGAACGCGGCATCGAAGGCCGCGAATTCGAGTGCGCGGTGCTCGGCAACGAACACCCTGCCGCAGCCGTTCCTTGCGAAATTCTGCCGTCGCGCGAATTCTACGATTACGAAGACAAATACGAGCTGAACCTGGCCCGCACCGAGCTGCCGGCAAACCTTTCGCCCGAAGAAACCGCCGAAATGCGCCGTTTGGCAGTCGAATGCTTCAAAGCCGTGGGCTGTGAAGGCATGGGCCGCGTCGATTTCCTCCGTGAAGAAGCGACGGGAAAACTCTTCATCAACGAGATCAACACAATCCCCGGCTTCACGTCGATCAGCATGTACCCGAAGATGTGGGAGTACACCGGAATCCCCTACAGCCAGCTGATCGACCGGCTGATCGAACTCGCCCTGGAACGCCACGAGCAGAAAAAGGCCACCAGGTTTACAAGGTGAGCACCTGCAAATCGCTCGGCAGCATCCTCGAAGATGGCGCGGACGCAGCTCCTCAGAACACAGCGATCATATGCGGCGCAGCAGCCATCTCGTACGCCGAGTTGGACCGCACAACTACGGCCCTGGCGCGTTGGCTGCTGCAGCAGGGTCTGCGCACAGGCGACCGCGTCGCCATCCACTGGGCGAACTCCGTCGAAATTGTCACTCTCTGCTTCGCCTGTTTTAAAGCCGGCGTGATCGCAGTGCCCGTGAACATTCGGCTGAAGCCTGCCGAAGTGGAATATGTCCTGCGCCACTCCGAAGCGTCCATCTGTTTCAGCCAACCGTATCTGGCCCATATCGCCGAACAGGCCATCGCGGCGGGCAACCTCGCCATTCCTCTGCGTTCCGACCTTCCCCGGGAAACCGATCTCGCCGGAGTTCTCCCTGAGGTTATTCCCACGGACCCCTGCATAATCCTCTACACCTCCGGCACCACGGCGCACCCGAAAGGAGCAATCCATACCCACGCCAGTCTCTTCCATTCAGGCCGAATGACGCTGCTGCTGTTCGACGGCCCCGGCACGGTCGCGATGGCAACGACCCAGGTCTCGCACATGTCCGGAATCTGCGCCCTGATGGCCTGCCTTCTGAATCGCAGGACAGTTCTTTTGCTGCCCGCTTTTGAGCCCGCGCTGGCTCTCGATTCCATCGAACGATTCCGCGTTAACCATGTCGTCTCCCTGCCGCTCATGCTGGAACTCATGGTCGTTGAGCAGGCACAGCGCCCGCGGGATGTCAGTTCGCTGCAAAACCTTTCCTGCGGCGGCGACTCTTTGCCCGTGCCACTCCAACAGCGGCTCGAAGACACCTTCGGGGTTCCCGTCATAGAAGTGATCGGCATGACCGAATCCTGCCCCGCGATCTGGAACACAGCGCAGTTCAATCGCGCAGGCTCGGTCGGCAAGACGGGCGCCGACGTAAAGATCGAAGGCAACTACGGAAACGACGGCGTGGGTGAAATGCTCGTTCGCAGCCCCGCCAATTTTATCGGCTATTGGCGCGACACCGAAGCGACTGTCCTCGCCCTGCGCGACGGCTGGTTGCACACCGGTGACCTGGTCCGCCAGGATTCCGACGGCTACTTATGGTTTTCCGGCCGTCTGAAACAGATCATCATTCGCGGTGGATCCAACATTGCGCCGCAGGAGGTGGAAGAAGTGCTGTACGCGCACCCGTCAGTGCTGCAGGCCTGCGCGGTCGGAGTGCCACATCCGTTGTTTGGACAAGGCGTGGCGGCGTATGTCGCCTTGAAAGAAACCGCGACCGCCTCCACGCAGGAACTCCGCGATTTTGCGCGCGAGCGCCTCGCCGATTACAAGCTCCCGGAAAACATCTGGTTTCTCCCCGAACTGCCGCGCGGCCTGACCGGCAAAATCGACCGGCGCGCGTTAGCCGAAAGGGCACTCCGCGACATCCAGGGGCATCTCGTAACTTAGTAATAGATGTTCACTCGCCCGCGCCCTCCCGTATGGCTCTGGTTTAATCTGCTCAGCCTCGATGCGCCTCTGATCGCTCTCGTCTGGCAGGACTTTCTCGCCCGCTGCTATCCCACCGCCCTGCAGGCAACGGGACGCGGCGTGCTTGGCCTCACCGTCTGGGCCATCTACCTCGCCGATCGGTTGCTCGATGTTCGCCAACCCGGCTGTGCGCCGCAATCGATCCGGCATAAGTTTTACCAGCAGCACCGGACCTTCGCGCAGGCCTTACTCTTCGTGGTCGTCTGCGTCGACCTGCTCGTCGCAAGCCGTTGGCTGCGTCCGGCGGTTTTCGATAACGGCCTCCTGGTCACCGCAGGCGTCGTAGCCTATCTCGGCGTGTTTCCCTTGACGCGCTGGGGAGCGACGGCGTGGAAAAAGCCGCTCGCGGCGTTCCTGTTCACTGCCGGCACTTTCCTCATCGCCTGGACCGGAGCGGGCCAACCGGCGCGGCAACTCGCCTGGCCTGCGGCGGCGTTCTGCGCTCTCTGCCTCGGCAACCTGCTGATGATCGGGCGCTGGAGCCAGGCAGCGACGCCACAGAGCCACAATATCTCCCACGCGTGGATCTGGCTGCTTTTCCTCGCCGTATGCCTGGCTGGCGTCCGAAGTTCCACCTGGTTTGCCGCGATCGTTTTCAGCACCGCAGGTCTCTTTGCGCTGGCGCGCTGGGGTCGAAGAATCTCCGGCGACGCGCGCTGCGTTCTCGCGGACGCCCTGCTGCTGACCCCTCTACTCTTCCGTTAAGTTCCACCATGAGAATCGGACGCCTCGCCCGCTGGTATCGCTGGATCGAGTACGCCGCCTTCGGCCGGGCGCTGGAACGCAGCCGCTTCGCATACCTCCCGAGGCTCGCCGCCGCCCGCCGCATACTCATCCTCGGCGAAGGCGATGGACGCGTGCTCGCGCGGCTGTTGGCCCTCGCTCCCGAAGCTCATTTCAACGTGGTCGAACTCAGTCCCGAAATGATCGCGTTGGCAAAACAGCGCGCGCACAATTCGGATCGGGTCGCCTTCCACTGTGAAGACGCGCGCAGGATAAGCTTGCCCGCCGCCCGCTACGACGCGGTCGTGACAAATTTCTTTCTCGACTGCTTCACCAAAGAAGATGCCCGCAGCCTGATCCGGCGCCTCGCAAACGCCCTGACAGCAGATGGAATCTGGCTGATCGGCGAATTCGCAATTCCGGCCGACGGCTGGCGGCGACGGCACGCTCAGATCTGGGTCTGGACAATGTACCGCTTCTTCGCCATCGCCACAGGGCTCCGCGCCAAAGCGCTTCCGCCGATTGAAGCTCTCCTGCGCGAGGTCGGAATGCAACGCGTTGAGCAGCAACGGCAGCGCGCCGGGCTCATGGTCTCAGAAGTATGGCGTCACGAACTACGCCGGTGACTTCCTCAACGCCGCGAACTTTGCGCGGAATTTCTGAACCTTCGGAGCAACCACGTACGCGCAATACGGCTGATGCGGATTATTGACGAAATAGTCCTGGTGATAATCTTCCGCGCGATAGAACTCCGACGCCGGTTCCACGGCCGTCACAATCGGTCGCCCGAAAGCCTTCTCCCGCGTCAGTTCCGCGACGATCTCTTCCGCAGCGGTTTTCTGCTCCGGCGTTTGATAGAAGATCGCAGACCGGTATTGCGTGCCGTGGTCGTTCCCCTGGCTGTTCAGCGTCGTGGGATCGTGAATCACAAAGAAAATCTCCAGCAGGTCGCGGATGGAGATGACCATGGGGTCGAACGTAACCTGCACGACCTCGACATGGCCGCTTGTCCCCGAACAGACCTGGTTGTAGGTGGGATTCGCCGAAGCCCCCCCCATATAACCCGACACTGCAGAAACGACGCCTTCCGTCTCCCGGTACACCGCCTCCAGACACCAGAAGCATCCACCACCCAACGTCAGAGTTTCGTGATCGGCCATAGCCCTATTCTCCTCAATTCAGATCGAAGAACAGGAAGTGCGCATCCGAAGCAGCCGTGAGCCGTACCCGATCTTCATCGCTAATCGCCGCTCCGTCGCCCGCGGCGAGTTGCGTGCCGTTCACGGTCAGCGTACCTTCAATCAACTGCAACCACCCCGCGCGCCCCGCCGCGAATTTGTGCTCCAGTTCCCTGCCCTTCGCCAGCCGCGCGACGTTCACATCCGCATCCTGGTGAATCGAAAGCGACCCGTCGCGACCCGTCTTCGATGCGATCAGATGCAGCTTTCCCGGAGCCGCGTCCCGAAACGGCTTCTCGGCATATTCGGGTTTCACGCCGCGCTCATCCGGCACAATCCAGATCTGCAAAAAATGCACCGGCTCATCGGCGGACGGGTTGTATTCGCTGTGTACCACGCCTTTCCCGGCGCTGATCCGCTGCACGTCTCCCGCGCGCATCACGGCCTTTGTTCCCAGATTGTCCTTATGCTCCAGCGCCCCGGAGACAACATAGGAAATGATCTCCATATCCCGATGCGGATGCGACCCGAATCCCTGCCCGCCCATGACGCGATCTTCGTTCAGAACGCGCAGCGAGTGGAACTGGGTATTTTCGGGGTCGAAATAGTCGGCGAACGAAAAAGTGTGATGCGAATCCAGCCAGCCGTGGTCCGCGTGGCCACGGTCTTCGGACTTTCGAATCGTAATCATACTTCTATTGGATGCAGCTTGCCCCGAAAAGGTGCGGCCAGCCGGATTCCGGCGTTATCCTGTGCGTATCGACATCCTCATCCGCGAAATCGTACCCCAGGACGCCCCGGCAGCCGCCATTCTCAGCGCGGAACTCGGTTATCCCGCCACCCCGGAAGAAATGAAGCAGCGCATTGAGTCGCTGTTGCAGCAAGCGGATCACGTCATCTACGTAGCCTGTGCGGCTGGAGACGTGGTCGGATGGATTGACGTCTGCATCACCTCTCCTCTGGCGGCGGATCCGCGAGCCGAAATTGCGGGCCTGGTGGTTTCGGCCGAAGCGCGCAGCCGGGGAATCGGCCGTCGGTTAGTCGCGCGAGCGGAGCAGTGGGCTTTGCAACGCGGCCAGACCAGCATGCTCGTCCGCTCGCGAATTTCCCGCGAGGCAGCCCATCGTTTCTACCTCCGCGAGGGCTACACACGAACAAAAACGTCGGCGGTATTCACAAAGCAACTCAGCACATGACCTACTGGATGTCGATCGTAACGGAATTCGAAGTGCTCAGCCCCGCAGTCAGCACGATGTTCACCGTTCCGCTCCCCGCCAGTTGTGACGGCAGCAGAACGTTGACCTGGTCAAGACCGACATCCGTACCCTGCGCGCCCGCATAGGCGATAGGCGCATTGACGCCATCGATCGCGGCGCTCACCCCGCTCCGCGCGTCGCGAATGCCGGTTCCGAACAAAATCAAAAATACCTGCCCGGTTGACAGAGCGACATCGATCGGCACCGCAGCGTAAGATCCGCCCTGCGCGGCGAATACAGGCACCATGCTCTGCGCGCCACCGGGCGCTACACGAATCGCATAGGCCGCCGCAAGGCCGGCGCTGTTAAGCGTGAACAGCCCCGGCGCGGCAATCGCAAGCTGCAACGCTGCCGTCTGGGCGCCGATCGTCACGATCGCGGCCCCGATGCTGACACCGGCCGGAATTTCGAAGTTAATCTGCGATGAAGAGGCGTATCCTGGAGTGATCGAATAGACCACACCCGCGGAATCCTGAATCGCTACCGCCCCCGTCAGACCGTTTCCATAGGCTGTCGCGAGAGATGCCGGCGCCGCAACTCCCGATGCATACGCGGAAGAAACGACTGTCAGCGGCGGGGTAGCGGGCGCACCGACCTGAATCAGTGCCGCAGTCAGCGGACTCACGTAACACTGCACCGAAGCGCCCGACACCTGGAGCGCAGTCGCCGGCCCTGGCTGGAAAACCCCATTGGCCTGGATCGCCGCGCCCTGAATGGCGACTCCCGCCGTCGCGCTCAGAGACGGACCGGTCATCTGAATGAGCTGGGCCGATGTGGCGGTCTGCGGAAGCTGGATCGTGACGTTCAGGTTCTGCGTCGCATCTTTGTTGCTGATGAGAATGCTCAACGCGCCGTTTGCCGCCTGGATCGCGTAAGCGGTCGCATTCAGGCCCCCCGCATTGATACTCGTTTGCCGCAACAATCCCTGTCCCGCCAGCGTGAACAGCGTAACGCCGTAAAATTCCGGGCGCGCTTCCACCACGGCTCCGTCCGAATCGGCGATCGGCGTATATCCGGTGCTGTCGCCGCCACCATGGAGATTGATGCCCTGCGCTCCGTTCGATGCGCAGGCGAAGCAATGATCGAGCACCCACAGCGCGGACGCATAGGAATCGCTGACGTTGAGGGCGCCTCCGTTATAGAACGAGTTCGTTTCCGCGAAGCGGTAGGGCACATCGATGGATTGGCTGGCCGCGAACATAGCTTTCGCCTGCTTGACGATGTTCGTGTCGGGTGAAACCAGCAGGTTGACGGTGCTGGTGGCGAGTTGTCCGTTGGCGCGATAGTAATGGTCGCTGAGCAGGCTTACGCTTCTGCCCTCCGCGCCGGCAAACGGCACGACATATCCGGAGATATTCGAAGCGCTGACGGGGCCAGTGAGAGGCACCGTCGGCGATTGCTCGCGAATGGCGGTGGCGAACGATTGCCACAGCGCCAGATAATCCGGGAACGCCCATGTAGAGGGAAAATAGTTTCCCGCGTAAAGATCCGGCTCGTTGCCAATCTCGATGCCATAGAGATAAAGACCGAGCGACTGGACGGCGTAAGCAATCTCGGCCGCCGCCAGCGCCGGCGTCGATTGCGCCAGATTCGTTCCGTAGAGAACCTGCCAGCCGGTAGCCTTGAGAAAGCTCGCCAGCGCGTCGATGTCGGACGGCGCCACTTGTCCCGAAGTGCGTCCAGCTCCTCCGGGCGTCCATGTGGTCTTATCGACGGAGTTGCCGCCGATACGCAGCAGGCCGGGTCCGATGAGTTTGAACAGGCCAATCGCGTCGGCGTTCTGAGGCGAAAAGAACGGATTCGCCATCTGGCTTTTCTCGTAGCTCAGACCGGCGAAAGCAGGGCCAATGACGCCGGCAAGCGAAGTGGAGACCGTGACAGTGGCAGCCGTCTGCGGCCCGGATGGCACTGGCTGAGTTGCCAAAAGGAATCGAGGCAGCAGAGCCCCCGCGCCGAGCGCGCCCAAACCGCAGAGCACCTCCCGGCGCGACGCATGACAGAAATCGGACGTCATATTCGGCATACCCTCCTGATCCCACGGACGGCCCACGTGCTCATTCCGATATACGCATCGGTGATATCCCGCACAAATGTGTCAGCCTTTCAGGCGCCCGAGCGGGTGAAACATGAGGATTGCGCGATACACAGCCAGGCCGTAATACTCCCGCATGGCAGCTTCGGAATGGCGCAGAGCCGGGGACTCCGGCACAAATTGCATCCCGCCGTGATTTGAATCGCTCAGGATCAGCTGGTCGGTCGGAAACGGCGACACATCCAGGCCGTGCGCGCGAAACAGCAAAACGGCACGCGGCATATGAAAGGCGCTGGTCACGAGCAGGATTGAGTGAATGCCTGGGATCTTCGATACTTCCTGCGCTTCGTCGTCTGTCGTCAGCACTTTGCCTGTCACGATAATGCGATCCGGCTGGATTCCATTCCCGATCGCGACCTGACGCATGATCGCTCCCTGGGTGGGAGCTTTGGAACCGCTCGATAGGTCAGCGGAGAATACGATGAGCTTTGCTTTGTCCGCTTTGGCAAGATCGAAGCCGGCAAAGTAACGGTTCGCGGCTTCTCCCCATTGCACGCCGGGAGGGGTGATTCCCCTTACGACACCTCCGCTCAGCACCACAATCGCGTCTGCTTCCGGGGCAGCGGCTACTGTTTTGGCTTCATAGACGTGTTCGAGGGGCTGCAACAGCAGTCTGGCTACAAAGGGAGTACTGAATGCCCAGAGAAGCACGACCCCCGAGATGGCGAGCCATCGCCGCCGGAAAGCGACTCCCGCAATGATCACGAGCCCGGACATTCCGAGAGGCACCAGCAAAGCCTCAATGAACTTTCGCAGAAAGAAAAGCATTCTCTGTTATTAGAGCGCAGCCAGGTTCACACATGCGCGCGATAATGCATAGGTGGCGGGCATTTACATCTCCTGGCCGTTTTGCGCGCAGAAATGCACGTATTGCAACTTCGCGTCCGGCGTCCAGCCGCGCGGCCTCGAAGACAATTACCTGACCGCTCTCGTCACCGAGATTACTGCCGAAATCAGCGCGCAAAACCTGCCGCTCCCCGACACCCTCTATCTGGGCGGCGGAACTCCCAGTGCGATGGATCCGCCCGCCATCGATAAACTCCGCTCCGTTCTTCCGCGCATCTGGCGGGAAGCCACACTCGAAGCAGCCCCCGGTTCGCTGACGCCAGACCGCATCCGCGCCTGGCAACGCGCCGGTATCGATCGCGTCAGTCTCGGCGTGCAATCCTTCATTCGAGGGGAACTCGCCCGCACCGGGCGGAAGCACGACGCGGCCACCGTGGAACATGATGTCGCGCTGCTCCGCGCTGAGGGCATCCACAACATCAGCATCGATCTGATCGCGGGTCTTCCCGGCCAGACGCCGCAATCCTGGCAGGCGTCGCTTGACGCCCTGGCTGCTCTCGAAGTTCCGCACGCTTCGGTTTACATGCTGGAAGTGGATGACGACAGCCGACTCGGCTCCGAGATCCTGCTCGGCGGCAAGCGCTATGGAGCGTTCGATGTCCCAGGCGACGACCAGATTGCCGATTTCTACGAAACTGCTGTCGAACACCTCGCCGGCCACGGCATCTTCCGTTACGAGATCTCAAACTTCGCGCGCGCGGGCAGCGAATCCGCGCACAATCTCAAGTACTGGCATCGGGAACCTTATCTCGGCTTCGGCTCCGACGCTCATTCCTTCGATGGCGCCACGCGCTGGCAGAATGTGGAAACCGCGCCCGAATACGTCGAAAAATCGCAGCGCCGCGAATCCGTCCGTAGCGATTCCACGCATCCGGATCCGGTGGAAGAGAAGTTCTTCGTTGGCCTTCGTCTCAGCGAGGGCGTGCAGCCAGACGCTTCCGACTGGCTCCGCTACGGCTCCGCTTTCGAGCGTCACTTATCGAACGGCATGCTGGAAGCGGCCGATGGGAAGCTCCGCCTTACCAATCGTGGAATTATGGTTTCGAACGAAATTTTTCAGGAGTTTCTCGCCGCATGATCGACCGCCCCGTAATCGACCTACGCAGTGATACCGTCACCAAACCCACTCTCGCCATGCGCCAGGCCATGTTTGACGCCGAGGTGGGAGACGATGTCTATGGCGAAGATCCCACGGTCAACCGGCTCGAAGCGCGCGCCGCCGAAATCGTTGGCAAGGAAGCCGCACTGTTCATCCCCACCGGCACCATGGGCAACACGATCGGCATCAAACTCCTCACCGAGCACGGCCAGGAGGTGATCTCCGATTCCCGTGCGCACCTGGTCGACTGGGAGCTTTCCATGACTCCCTGGTTCTGCGGTTGCCATGTCCGTACGGTTGAAACGAGCGACGGCATTCTCACCTGGGAGCGTATTCGCGGGCTCATCAAGCCTGTCACGTTCAACGCCGCGCCCACCGGCGCAATCTCGCTTGAAAATACCCACAACATGGGGGGTGGCCGCGCCTACCCGCAAGCCGTGATCGATGAAATCTGCGATGGAGCGCACGAACGCGGGGTTTCGGTGCATATGGATGGCGCGCGTGTCTTCAACGCAGCGGCGGCCACGGGCCGGACCGTGAAAGAAATCGCGGCCAAAGTCGACACCCTGACGTTCTGTCTCTCGAAAGGGCTGGGCTCTCCGATGGGTTCCATTCTCACGGGTTCGCGTCCCCTGATGGACAAAGCCCGCCTGCTCCGCAAGCGCCTGGGAGGAGGGATGCGGCAAGCCGGCGTACTGGCCGCGGCAGGCCTGATTGCTCTCGAACAAGGCCCGGCCGGGCTTCCGAACGATCACGCGAACGCGCGTCTGATCGCTTCCGAACTGGGAAACATCGAGGGCGTGAAAGTTCTTCCGGTGGAAACGAATGTCGTGGTCTTCGACGTATCCGGCACCGGCCTCGCGCCACGTGAAATCAGTGCGCGTCTGAGAGAACGTGGCGTGTTGATGAATGGCTTCAACGACAGAATGATGCGCGCGCTTACGCACCGCGATGTTACGCGCGAGCAGTGCGGTATCGCTACCACGGAATTCGCCGCGGTTGTCCGTCGCGAATGCTGATTCTCAGGACGGAGCCGGATGCCCGACGGGCTCAGGGTGTCGAATTGTTCCCCCGGTGACCGTAATCTCTTCCGACGCGGAGCCGTTCGGTGTCGTGACTTCGACGCTGACATGGCCGGAGATGTCATGAGGCAGGAGCAGGTTAATCTGGCTCGGGGACGCATACATCAACTGCGCGGGCTGGCCGTTTACGGAAACTGCGATCCCGCCGAGCTGAAGCTGAGATGCCGGGGCTGACACCGGCCGCAGCGCCAGATTCCGGCCGTAAATGGTGACCAGCGAGCCAGGGCCGATCGCGGAAGCAGCATTTGCCGCGTTCACAATTCCATTCGGCGCGATCGCTGGCGGCGGGTTGAGCGTGAACATGTCGATTACGGTGCCGCCCAGGCCCATTGCCTTCAACGTCAATTTCGCCTCTCCCACATCCAGACGAAGATAGTTGAACGCCTGCACGGAAAGCGCGCATTGCGGTAGCGACCCGACCGCCTCCAGTCCCCCGCCGCCTCCACCGCTGATCACGTACGTGGTGGAAGGCGAGCCGGCGTTGACCGGTTGATTCGCCACCAGGGGGAAACTGCGTTCGTACCCGTGCTCATGCCCGCTCAAAACGAGCTGGACGCCATTGCTTTCGAGGATCGGAATGACATTCTGCTGCACCATGACACAAATAGGGTCGCCCACGTGAAAACCGGTAGGATAGGGCGGATGGTGCAGAAAAACGATCTTCCAGTACTTCCCGCTGGCCGCCAGATCGCTCGCCAGCCAATTCATCATGCGCGTGGCCGCGTCCGTGGCCAGCAGATTGGAATCCACCGAAACGAAATGCGCGTCGCCCCAATCGTAGGAGTAATATCGGCCCTGGTCCGCGGCCGGAACATTGCCTGCCGGCGCGGCATGGCCCGCCAGAAATGCGGCGCCGTTCGCCGTGTCGTAATCGTGATTACCCGGAGTGGCAAAAAACGGCAAACGCGACATCAGCGGGGCATTGGGCCCGAAATAATTGCTTTCGAACTGCGAGAACATCCCGGCATAATAAGCAAGATCGCCCAGATGCAACACCTTGGCGATACCGGTCTCGGCGGCCATTTGCTGCACCAGAGCAAGCTGTTCCGGCGAGTCCGTTCCGCTGTCGCCAAACGCCAGGAAGGAGAAGTCCCCGACCGCCGGCGTGCTGAAACTATTCAGAACCGGATCGCTCGCGGCGATTTGGCCGTCGAGAAGCACCTGGTATTGATATGCTGTGCCCGCCCCCAGGCCCGTGATGTCCGCCTGGTACTGGTAATAAACGGCAGGCATCTGAGTCGTGGAAGGCTGGAACGCCGTTATCCCCGCCGAAAATGCCGTCTCACTGCCGTCCGGCGCCAACACGACGACCGATCCGGCGCCGGGTTGCGCGGCGGTCCACAGGACGGAAACGCGATCTGCGAGGAGCCGCTGCAGATACGGTTGTCGATTGAAAACACCTGGGGTGGTAGCCGCAGCCCTGCCCACTCGTGAAAGACCGAGGGCGGCGGCTGCCGACACTTCCAGGAATCGACGTCTTGAGAGGGGCACAGCGGGCACGGCTAACCCGCCAATGTAACAAATTGGTTAACGTGCCAAAGATTACCTTACAAACATTTACTGAACTATTTAATACGTATTTGATGACACCCAACAGATGTGGTTATTGTCACTATTTTAGGGCTATCTGGATCGTGTACACCGCGCCCACGTCGGTAAGGGTCAGTGTCGCCGACGCCCCGGTCGGGGGTGTCTCGGGCATTTGGGCGTTCACCTGGTAGAGTCCGGTAAAGTCCGGCGAGAGCCCGGAAAACAGGACATTCATCGGTGTGCCTCCGATGTTGAGTTCCGGCGTTGCAACCGTATTGACCAGAGTGCCTGCCGGAGGCGTTCCGCCGAGTGGCACGTCGGGAGAAACAGCGCCAAGGCCGATCGCATAGACCGTCACGACTTCCCCCGCCGCCGGTGCATTTCCCGCCGCGACAATTGTTCCGTTGGCACGCGCAACCGCCACAATCGCGGGCGACGTTGGCCACATGTCCACCGTCGCCGTGTTGCTCATGGCTCCATTCACCGACACAACCACAGACGCCGTGACCCCCGCGGCCTCATCTTCCGGCACCTGAAAGCTGATGAAACCGCCGGTGGTGATCAAAGGAGCCCTGACACCATCGACGGCGACAAACGTCGATCCGAGCGTCCGTGGCAGAGGCCCCGGAGGCGTTGTTTGGGGAGCGTTTCCGGGAGGGCCCAGATTCGTCCCGTTTATTCCCGCCAGGGTCCCCGGCGATAGCTGCGGGATGGAATTCCCCGGCGGGTAGACGGACACACTCTGAATCTGTGGATTGCCGGAAATCGGCTGGTAGCCGTCGCTCAGCGCCGAAGACAGCACAAAGTTTGCGCGCTGTTCGAGGAACGAGTGTATGGCCTGTACACCGGTCAGAGTGTCCTCCTGCCCGCAAGGCACCCCGCTGCACTGCTTGTTCGGGTCGTTCAGGGCCGCGGCCCCGATTACCGCCCACTCCCTGGTGACCTCGGTGTCCGCCCATCCTCCCACGCCGCCCAGAATGGTTGCCGCGCGCGTCAGTTCGCTCAGGTAAACGGCCTGATAATCGGGAAATCCATAGAGCGCCTGCGCCAGCACATTAATGTTCGTGCCGACGGTGACGCCGTTGAGGATGAGATTCGCACCCGTGGTGACGCCAAACAGGATAGGGCGCATCGGGTCGCTGAAAGTCAGGTCTTTATCCCAGGCGACCATCTGGTAAAGAGTCGAATTCTGGAACTGATACAGGTAGAAATTGTTGGCGCCCACGTTGCCGCCAATGACGCCGTCAATATCGGCCAGGACGTTCTCGGTGGAGCAGTAACTCAGAAACAGCTTTGGGTCCATGTACGGCAAGAGACCCGCGATGTAGGTAGCTTCGGACGTTGTGGGCGCGTTGACTGCCTGAATGAAATTCACGAAGTTCTGCAGGTCGGGTGTGGCCTGATTCGATTTCAGAGACAGATACGCCGAATAGGAATTCGGGTCCGTGCCGAGATTGCCGAATTCGTACCCGTTGCCGTACTCCCATTCATACAGGTAGCCGCCGTTCTCTCCGAAATTCCGCGTCAGGAAATAGCCGGCTTTATCGTCTTCATGCTCCACAATGTAGTAAAAGCCCAGTAGCTGCCCATTGATATAGAGCTGCGCGGGCGCCTCGCGCGGCGCGGGCAACCCCATGGCGCGATAAAGCTTCATGGACGTCCATTCGCGTAGGTTGGAAGGATCTTCGTTATTCGCCTTCATCAGAACGAACTCGAGACCCAGGAATGTCTGACCGGTCGTATAGTGACCGAAATTGAAATCCAGATTCGGCTTGATGGCGCTCCGACTGCCATCCCCGTGGCTCCGGACACCAAAAGTAACGGCTTGACCGTTCCACGTCATGGTTGCCGGGTAATAGGTATCGAGCAGATAGTTCTGCTGTAATGTCGCCCAGTCGGAGGGAGCCATCGTAACGTTGACGATTTGTACCTGGGTATCGTCGAAAAAGGCATTGGCCGCAGTCTGGGCCGAAGCCGCGCCGGCCAGGACAACTCCGGCAGCGATTACCGGAAATAGCGATAATATCTTCGGAATTCTCATAATTGGATTTCAACGAAACGCGAAAAAACGCGGCTGGCACTACAGGGTGGTTGGCCGCGCGCGCGTTACTTCTCAACATGTATATGTCGGAGGAAGCGGTAAAAGTTGCGGACAAACTGCATTCAGGTGTGAAATAAAGCACGCATCACTATCGGCAACGCAGCACGCGGAGTTCCACTCAGCATTCGTGCCGCCGGCTCCGCGTGACTTTTCCACCTCTGCCACTGAACGCCCTTTTGCGGCAGGATATTCACCGGCACGATCGGCATCAAGCTGCTGACGGAGCGCGCCGGGAGGTGATGTTCAACAACAGGATGGCGCGCGCGCTCACGCACCGCGACGTCACGCGGGAGCAGTGCGGCAGAGCCGCCGGCGAATTCGCCGCAGTGCTCTGCCGCTTGATCCCGGTCTCGCGATGGACCCTCACTGACCGATCGCAATATTCACGGTGTTGCTGGTGTTGCCGTTGAGTGTGAAGGATATGGGGACGCTGTTACCCACAGGCACGCCGTTCGGCACCTGCACGTTAATCTGATAAAGGCCTACCGCAGTGGGCACAAGACCGGCGAACACCGATTGTGCGGTGACAGGCGCTACGGAACCACCGAACGAGACGGTTACCTGCGAAGTTGCTTCCACGGGTTGTGACGTTGACGCGGTGCCGTCTGTCGCTCCGGGGTTGGTTTGCCCCAGACCGACGCAATAGAGTATCAGCGTTGCACCCGCTTTCGTGGGATGCGAGTTAAATGCGCCAACAGTGGACGTGGTGGGAAGAGCCAGGCTGCCGTCCGCGTTTACGGCGATGCCGTAATTACCCTGCACGTCCGTAGAGGGCCAGACCAGTACCCGCGGAACCGACGTCGCCACCGTGATGGATCGGGCGTTGCTCGTGACGCCATTGGCCACAATCTGCACGCTGGATACCTGGGCTGCCGGAGTGGAGTAGGGGATCTGGAAATTGACCTGCTGGCGGGAGACAAAGAAGAGCGGAGATGGTACGCCATTGACCAGCACCTGCGTGGTTCCCAGCTGCGAAGCTAATGGAGTCGTGGGGTTCGTAAAAGTGGAACTCCCGGAGGCAAACTGATCTCCGAATATCGCCACAATGTCTCCCGGCGCCACGGCTTCGTTGGCGAAGGTGGAAATATTCACCACGCCACCTTGCGTAATGAAGGGCTGGCCTGCAGGGAGGATATCGAGCTCAACGGGTATCGCCACCTGCGCATTGTTCGCGGCATTGGAACTGACCGTCACAGTACCGGAATAGAATCCCGGCGCAAGCTGCGCCGGATTAGCGGTAATGAGGATAGAGGAGGCGTTGGTGACCGACGCACTCAGGAAATTACTGGTGGCTGTCCCGGTCGCGCCGGACACACTCAGAGTTCCCTGTCCCGCATTGGTAAAACTCACCGTGCTGGTAGTTGACGGGCCACCCTGGAATCCGGTCAGGTGGATCGGCGCGTTATTGAGCTGCAGGATGGGGCTCGTTGTTACGTTCAGCGTCACATTAATATTCTGGTTGTCGCCGGAAAAAGTCGAGCCGCTGATCGAAACCTGACCCGTGTAGGTGCCTGGCGCCTGACCGGTCTGCGTGATCGCCTGGATCGCATAGGCGGACCCGAACGTATACGGTGGGAGGCCTGGAGGATTCTGCAAAGAGAGCCAACTCCCTCCGGACTGGGTGGAAATAAGGCCGATTACGGGGCCGTGCGGATAGATGTTGAACGAAGCCGTGCCACCGTTCGGAGCGGCATAGAGCGTCACGCTTGCCGGAACGTTAGCCACGGTAACGGTAACCGACACCTGCTGCGGAGAATCCACGGCGCCTGGAGATGTGACGATCGCGGATTCCGTGTAGGTGCCATCGGCCAGCGCGGCGGTATTGAGGGCGAGCTGTATCGAGGTGCAGGTCCCCGTCGACTGAAATGTGCAGGGGCCAGTTGTGCCTATGCTTGCGTTAAGCCAGGTGGCCGAGGTGGTAACGCTCAGATTCAACGCTGTTGTATCGCCGGCGTTGTAGGCCTGAACTGTTTGCAGAGCCCCGTTTGCGCCGGTTGCCACAAAAATGGGTCCGATACTGGTGGTGCTTAGTAAGAGGCGTGGCGTGGCGCTCGCCGCTGAAGCAAGAGCGATACCGAGCGTAAGAATGATCCGGATTCTACCTGGCTGTGACATTAAAAAACCCTCCTTTTGGTTCCCGGGCAACTGCCCTCCGTCGCAGGGAGGCACGTTAAATACCACTCACCAGGCGCTCCTGCTGCCCACCGCGGGAGTGGAGAATGTTAACTGGAACGAGAACAGTGATTTAGAAAGATCTTTAGACTCGACGTGCCAGGCAGCACCCATCCATCGCCGCGCCTGGGCGATGGGGGACGCGCGCAAATTTTTCACGAAGCATTTGCGGACTGCCCGGGCGCTGGGTCTTCGCGGCCTGCCTGCGACATCCGTTGGCCCGAGATCCCTTCTGAATGCCTGTCTAAATGCCACCCGAGCAACAACGGAGTATTTATAATCACAGTATGAGTAAGCGGCCTCAGGTAGTGCTCCCCGACGAAGACCTGCTGGAAATTCGGCGCTTCGCCCGACGGGAAAATCTGACGGTGGGCGAATGGATGCGCCGGACCCTCCGGGACGCGCGCATGCAACAGCCGGTCAATGAGCCTTCCGTCAAGCTCAAAGCAGTTCGCGAGGCTGCAAAATACTCTTTTCCAATACCCGATGTCGATCAGACGCTCCGTGAAATCGAACGGGGCTATGACGCTTGATTTTCATCGACTCGAACGTTCCCATGTATCTCGTCGGAGGCGTGCGTCCCCACAAAGCGGATGTGCAGCTTCATTTCCGCCGGGCAGTGCTTTGTCAACGATGCTGAGGTACTGCAGGAAATTCTGCATCGATACACGGCTATCGATCGGCGGCTATCGATCGGCGGGAAGCGATCGGCGGGAAGCGATCGGCCCGGCGATTCAGGCGACGCTCGATATTGTCGACGAAGTCTTCGCTATCGAAAAGACAGACGTACTTCGCGCCGCCGAGATCGCTCAGCATCGCCGGGAGATTTTCTGCCCGCGACGCCCTTCACATCGCCACCATGCAGCACATGAAAGTCAAATCGATCCTGAGCTTCGACTCCGATTTCGACCGCTGGCCCGGCCTGAACCGAATCCACCGGATCTGACTCCAGGCGCCGCTTCCGCGCATCACCACTCTTTTCCGGTGTACGGTTGCGCCCAGATCGCGGCCTGCAGCTGAAGCGATTTGCACCACGCCCGATGCATTTTTTCCACCTCTGCGTCCGAATGCCCCTTCCCGGCAAGATAGGGCTTGATCGTCTCATTCATCACAGGGATAAACGCGATGATGTCGCGCAGCGGGACATACGGCGTGGAATTCACCCCGTCCGTTTGATTTTTCTTCCGGCTCGTGTGCCGCAGCGCGATTTCCTGTTGATAATTCAGCCAGTCCTGATCGTAAGGGCGCAGGCAGGTATCGAGAATCCACTGTTCGAAGCGCAAACCGCTCCTGGCCGAGTACTCAGGAATCGCCTCGCCTTCGGGCGTGCGGGAGTGCCGCGCCAGATTCGGAATATGCGCGATGATATCGCCGCGCCAGTGATCCACGATCTGCTTTGTCTGATCGCGGAGCACCTCGCCCGCCAGCCGCAGAGCACGCTCCACTTCCTCCGTCCATCCCACGCTGATCTTCAGATTTTCCAGATCGCCCAAAGAAACCGCCGACCCGCGCACTTCGGAACTTCCATACGTGTAGCCGCTGATTTCGCCGGACATGACGGTGACCCTCCGCCACTATCTTGTCAGACGTGTGGGGCAGGCGGTTTCGCCTGCCCGCTGCCGATCAGAAATTCGCGCTACGCCGCCGGCGCGATATGCAGCGTCTTGCCTGCCGTTACATAAATGCGTTCGGAAAACGTGGTTTGTCCGGCATGGCGAACTTCAAAATTGTAATTACCGGGGCGCAGATGCATCGTCTTGTTGTCTTTCACGGTGCCCGCATAAGCCCCGTCGATGAAGACCTGCGCGTCGGTTATTTTGCTGTCGATTTTGACAGTGCCGCTGTTGTTATAGGGCGCGTAATAGCCATAGTAACCGGGTCCCCAGTAGCCCGGACCATAGAAACCGTAACCAATCGCCGGGCCGCCCACAAACACGCGAACCGCAGCCGAAGCACCGAATGGGGCAAACGCCATCAGCGCGCCCGCGAGTAACAAAGTGATTTTTTTCATCGCCTTAAAACCTCCTGCCGCGTGAGGTGCAGGAGTTGTGCCAAACCTAAGCTGTTGATTTTGAAACAAAGGCCACGAAAGGCTATTGGTGGCGTCACCACCAATGCCGGTGGAAGACAACCACCCGCCCTGCCATAATACAAAACAACCGGAATGAAAGAACTTCAAATCCTCTCGCCAGATGGCAAGAGCCGTATGATCCCGCTCGACCGGGATCGGCTTTGCCTCGGCCGCGCCACCACCGTCGAACTCAGCTACCCCAACGATTCCGGGCTGTCGCGCCAGCACACGCTGCTCGAACGTGAAGGTGACACCTGGACCGCTTCCGATCTCGGCAGCAAAAACGGCACGATGCTCAACGGGCAGCCGCTGACCGTAAAGACGGTTCTCAGGAGCGGTGACCGCATCATGGCCGGCCACCTGATTCTGATTTGCGATGGCATGGCGTCACGCACCTCAGAACCGGTGGTTGTCTTCGATGCCTCCGAGCCTGACGACGGCGAAGGCAGTTCCACCACCGTCATCACCAATCTCGACAACATCATGCGTGCGGACGAGAAAGCCAGGGCGGAAGCCAGGGGCGAATCGTCCGGCCTGGCGTCCGCTCAGGTGGCCGCTCTCATTCGCGCAGGCAACGAATTGTCCGGCGACCGCCCGCTGCCGGAACTTTTCCGCTTCATTCTGGAACTCTCGATTGACGCGGTAAAGGGAGATCGCGGCATCCTTTTGACTCTTGAAAACGGCGAACTGGTCCCGCGGGCGAACCGGGGCGAGGGCTTCCGCATTTCGTCAACCGTCCGCAACCGCGTGGTGGATTCGGGAGCTTCCGTGCTGGTCCGCGACACTGCCAACGACGAGTCGCTGCGCGAACGCAAGAGCATCGTCGAGCAGAATATTCGCAGCCTGGTTGCTGTGCCGCTTCAGACCGGCAAGGAAATCATCGGCATCATTTATATCGACTCGCCCTCCATCCTGCGCCAGTTTACGAAGGACGATCTCAATCTGCTCACAGTAATGGCCAACGTGGCCGCGGTCCGCATTGAACACACGCGGCTGGCGGAGATGGAACGGGCCAAACAAATCATGGCGCGCGATCTGGATCAGGCCGCCGAAATTCAGCAACGGTATCTGCCTTCGGTGGCGCCGAAAATCACGGGCCTGGATCTGGCAGGTCACAACGCGCCATGCCGCACGGTCGGCGGCGACTATTTCGATTTCTTTCCCTATGAAGGCAACCGGGTCGCCATGGTGCTGGGCGATGTTTCCGGCAAAGGCATGCCGGCATCTCTGTTGATGATGGGCCTGCAGGCCCGCGTTCAGGCTCTTGCCGAGGAGCCAAAAGATCTGGCGTCCGTGATGACGCGTCTGAATCGCCTGACTTGCGCCAACTGCCCCGCCAACCGCTTTATCACGGTGTTTTTCTGCATCCTCAATGGCGAAACGGGCGAGTTGACCTATTGCAATGCCGGTCACAATCCGCCCATCGTCGTCCGTAGTAACGGCGAGCATGAATCGCTCCCGGGGGGGGGGCCCGTGATCGGGATCATCGCGGCCATTGAATACAGCGCGTACCGGATGCAACTCGACCCCGGCGACACGCTGGTAATCTACAGCGACGGCGTAACGGAAACAGCCGACGCCTCCGACGACGAATTCGAAACGGAGCGTCTCGCCGAAACCGTACGGAAAAATCGCCAGTTGCCCGCGACCGAAATAGTCGATGCGATTCGGCAAGCGGTCACCGCGCACGCCGCCGGCGCACCGCAGCATGACGATATTACGATCATCGTGGCCCGCCGGGTTTTGCCATGATGCCTGCCTCGCCACTCAACATCGCCGTCATCGGTCTTGGCTTCATGGGTGTGACGCACCTCAAAGCCTGGCGCAATGTCCCGGGCGCGCGGTTGCATGCAGTGGTAGACGCGGATCGGCGACGACTCACGGGAGACCTTTCCTCCGTCAGCGGCAATCTGGGGGGAGGCGGCGAACAGTTTGACTTCTCCGATGTGCGCGGCTACGGCACGCTCGAAGAAGCGCTGGCGGATTCGTCCATCGACGCAGTGGATATCTGCCTGCCGACCGACCGGCACGCGCCCGCGGCGACGGCGGCGCTCCGCGCGGGCAAGCACGTCCTCACCGAAAAACCGATCTCGCTGGACGCAGCCTCCGCCGACGCTCTGATCCGCGAAGGCGAGAAGAGCGGCCGAATCCTGATGGCTGCGCACGTCCTGCGCTTTTTCCCGGCTTATGAGAAATTGACCCAATGCCTCCGCGAAGGCACGCCAGTCCGCTCCGCGCTCTTTCGCCGGCGCTGCGCCGCGCCTGTCTGGAGCCCCTGGCTGAAAGATCCCGCCCGCAGCGGCGGCGGCATTATGGACCTGCTCATCCACGATGCAGATTTCTGCATCTCCCTGTGGGGCATGCCCGAATCCGTCCGCGCAAGGGGCCATCGGGATCTCACGCGCGGCATCGACGTGATCCATGCGGATCTGATGTACCCAAAACTCGGCCCGGTCGTGATCACTGGCGGCTGGCATCATCCGAATTCATATCCGTTTTCGATGGAATTCACGGTCACCTCCGACTCCGCCACCTTCGAATGGGGCAGCGCGGCAAACGATTTCCGCGAATACTCCGCGGAGGGCGAAGCCCGTTCCATTCCGCTCGAAGACAAAGACCCATTCACCGCCGAACTCGCGTATTTCGCCGATTGCGTAGCCCGCGACATACAACCGGAGCGATGCCCGCCACAGCAATCGGTCATGTCTGTAAAGTTAATCGAGGCGATGGTCGAATCGCGAGAGAATAACGGAGACGTTGTCCGATCGGCGTTTATCGGCGTTCATCGGCGGCCATAAAAAATTTCCATGCAAACACCCGAACCCCTTGAAACCGCCGTCATGTTCTGGGCGGGCGGCGACCCCGTACAAACCATCGCCGAGCTCACGCGCCTCGGCATCCATTGCGGCCAGCTGGGACTTCCCGGCGATCTCGATCTCTCCTGCGCGCCGGATTGGCGTGACGCTCTGTGCGCCGCGGATTTCCGCGTCTTCACCGTCTTCGCCGCCTATAACGGCGAAAGTTACGCCGACATTCCCACGGTGCAGCGCACGGTAGGCTTCGTGCCGCCGGCCACACGCGAAGAACGCGAGCGCCGGACGCTTGCGGTGAGCGATTTTGCTGCCGTAATCGGAGCCCCCGGCATTGCTACACACATCGGCTTTGTCCCCGAATCCACCGCCGATCCCGACTATCTCGCGGTGCGCGATATGGTGCGCCGGATCTGCGACCACGCGGCCGGGCACAAACAGACCTTCGCTCTCGAAACTGGCCAGGAACCGGCCCCTGTGCTCCTCGCTTTCCTCAACGAGGTCGACCGGCGGGACCTCGGGATCAACTTCGACCCCGCCAATATGATTCTTTACGGCACTGGCGACCCCATCGAAGCGCTTGGGGTCCTGGGCCCGAGGGTGATTTCCGTCCATTGCAAGGATGGCGACTGGCCGGAACCGGGAATCGCGGGCGCGCTGGGAAAAGAGCGGGCTCTGGGGGTAGGCTCGGTCGGTGTCGCGCGTTTCCTCGCCAAACTGCGGGAGATCGGGTATTCAGGACCACTGTCGATCGAGCGCGAAGCGAGCGATCCGGTCCGTAGAATGAATGATATAGAAGCCGCCATCGGACTGCTGCGCGACCTGCAGCGCTGACCGCAGGCACGAATCCCGGTCCCGCACGTCTATCCACTAAAGCGATATCGCTGTCCTGGTACCGCTTTGGTGGTACTGGACCTCCAATATAGTACTCTCGACTCCGCCGGCACGGGACTTGTAGGACAATAGTAAGGTTAGTCCCCTAAATTTTATGCGATATCTGATCATTGCCTTAACGGCACTCACGCTCGTTTCATGCAATCGCGATCCCAACTATCTGAAGCAGAAATATCTCGATAGTGGCAACAAGTATTTCGAGCAGAAACGCTTCAACGAAGCCAGTATCATGTACCGGAAGGCGGTCGAAAAAGATCGCAGGTTCGGCGAGGCGTACTATCACCTCGCGCTGGTTGATCTTGAGCTGAAGCAGGTGTCCAATGCCTATCAGAACCTGCACCGCGCCTACGATCTGCTGAAGGTGGGCACCCCGGATGCGGATGACACCACGCTGAAGCTTGCTGAAATCATGCTGATGCAGGCCCAGAGTTCGAAGGACGCAACGAAGTTGATTGCCGAAGTCCAGCCAATGGTAGACGGTTTGCTGAAACGTAATCCCCATTCGTGGGAAGGTCACAAACTGAACGGCGATATTGCGCTGCTGGATGCCGCACAGTCGTTCAGGGCTGGCAATGTGCCGGATGCCAAAACCGGCGTTGCCAAAGCGATTGAGGAATACAGGGCGTCCCTGGCGTCGAAACCAGGAGACTACACCGTCACCCTGGCGCTCGGCCGCACGCTCGCGCTCGATGGCGAGGCCACGGAAGCGGAAACGCTGTTCAAAAGCCTGATCCAGAAGGACAAAGTCAACCTCAGCGGGTATCTGGAGCTCTTCAGCATTTATGTCGGCGAGAAGAAATTCCCGGAAGCCGAAGCGGCGCTGAAAAGCGCGATCGTCGCTGTCCCGAAAGATGCCGGCTTGCGCCTCCGCCTGGCGCAGTTCTATTACGGCACCAAGCGCCAGGACGATCTGATCGCGCTGCTCAACGACATGAAGAAGGACCTGAAGATGTTCCCCGATGCCTATCTGCAGGCGGGCTCCTTCTTCGAACGCGTGGGACAGTTCGATACCGCGCTAAAGCAGTACGAAGACGGGATCAAGGCCGATCCCGGCAAGAAAAGTACCTACCTGAAAGGCGAGATCGCAGTCTATATCCGCCAGGGCAATGTCATGATGGCCAAGACGAAGAACGACCTGATTCTGCATGACAACTCGAAAGATCCGGAAGCGCGGGGGTTGAGGGCGACCTTCATGCTCGACAATAACCAGATCAACGAAGCCGAAGGCGAGTTGCAGGCCGTCGTCACGGCAAGGCCGGGCAATTGGGTGGCGCGCTTCAATCTGGGCCGAGCCTACTTCGCCAAAGGTCTCTATGAGCAGGCTCGCCAGGAGTTCGACCAATGCATCCAGCTGAATCCCGGATATCTGCCGGCCCGCTACGCGCAGACGCAGGTAGCCATCGTGCGTGGCGATTTCGACGCGGCGGTTCACGATGCCGACGAAATCCTGAAGATTAAACCCGACAGCGTTCAGGGCAGAGTTATGAAGGCCGCTGCTCTGCAGCGGCTCTCGAAATACGACGATGCGCGAAAGCTGCTGACCGACGTTCTGGATAAGAACCCGAAGCAGGAGGAGACGCTGCTCGAAATTGGCGTGCTTGACCTGAATCAGAAAAAAACGAAGGATGCGCTGGATCACTTCCGCCGGGCGTACGAGGCCCAGCCGCAAAATATCCGTGGTCTGCTGGGAGAGTCGAAAGCGCTCCTGATGGATGGCCAGCCGGACAAGAGCGTGGACCTGATTCGCGAGGCGGCCGGGAAGACGCCTACTGTCCAGCTACAGAGAGAACTGGGCAACGCCCAGATGGCCGCACGTCAGTTTGACGCCGCCATCGGTACTTACTCGACTCTTCTCAATGCGACGTCCGATATGAAAATGAAAGGCGATCTGTGGAGCCGGATCGGCGAATCCTACCGCTACAAAGGGGATTTCCCGAAGAGCATCGAGTACATGGAAGACGCTACGAAGGCCTTGCCGGATAACGCCGCGATCGCCACCAACCTGGCCCTGCTCTACGAGGCCACCGGGGATCAGGGGAAGGCGCGGACTTACTACGAGAAGGCTCTGAAGATCGATCAGAACAATCCGCTGGCATTGAATAATCTGGCGTATCTGATTACGGAAACCAATGGCGACCTCACGCAGGCGATGACCTATGCGACGCAGGCCAAGCAGCGGTTGCCAAACTTCCTCGAAGTCACCGACACGATCGGCTGGATCTACCTGAAGAAGAATATTCCGGAGCAGGCCGTCGACGAGTTTAAACAGCTGGTGGCGGAGGCGCCTCTGAATCCGATCTATCACTACCACTATGCGATGGCGCTGAACCAGAAGGGCGATTCCGTCAGCGCGAAAGCCCAATGCGAGATCGCACTGGCGAACCGGCCGCAGAAACCGCTGGAAGCAAAGATACGGACGCTCGAAGCCAGCATCCACTAAGAGGGGTAATGTAAGGCAGGCCAAACGGCCTGCCTTAATAGCTGCGCGGGTGGTATCCGGGGCGGGCCCGCACCCGGTATTTCTTTGCCGTGTCCGTCACAATCTCGACATTGACCTTACGGAAACCCTCATTCGGATTAGCCGCCGGATAGTAGGTCAGGGCATAGGAGTTGCCGATGTCTTCGCGAATCGCATCGAAGGCTTCCACCTGCTTCTGCCAGGTCTTCGCCCAGTAGGCTTTGCCGCCCGTGCTGGACGTGATGCGCCGGAACACGCTGCTGGAAATCGGGTCTTTGTTCACATCGTTCGTTGAGATCACATAGATCGGGATCCCTTCATCTTCCGCCACCGTGCGCACATCGTCCGGCGCCACCATGCTGGCGTTGTCCGGACCGTTGGAAAACACGATCACTACCTTGCGGCCAGGCACTTTCGCGGCATCGCGCAGGCCGAGCAGAAGACCGTTATAGAGCGCCGTATCGTCTCCGGCCACCGCCGTGCGCAAGCCGCTGATCGCAGTAAGATGATCGCTCGACAGTTCGGAAGCTCGCGAAAGATTCCGGCTGAAAGTGTAGACCGCAACCGAATCCGCCTTATCCAGGCCGCGGATAAAATCGCCGATCGCATCCTCCGCATAAACGAAGCCTTTGTACATGAAGTTGCTGGTGTCGAACAGAACAAAAACGCTGGTGCCCGCAAACGTGTCGGTGGACTGCTGAGCGGCACTGGCGGCGGCAGCCTCGGCTGCCTGCGGAGATAACGGCTTTAAGACTCCGCCTTCCCCCACTTCCATGGCGGGGCGGTCGCCCTCGGCAAAGGTCGAAAGCTTCTGCGGAATTCCGTCTTCGGTGATCCTGAAATCGGTGGGCTTCAGCCCATTCACGTATTTGCCCTTGCTGTCGGTGACGGTGAAGGTCAGCACCACGAGATCCACTTTCGAATGGAACACGGGCACCGCGGGTTCCTGCGCCAGCAGCCACGCGCCCGAACCGAGCGCAACGACGACAACGCCGGCGGCGGCCAGTATAGTGGGGAGCATTTTCAGACTCACGGTTGATTCCTCGCTGTTTCTTTTACTTTGCCCTCTCGCGCATCGTCCCCGACGGAGCGCAGGCTGCGCAGGAGCGCAGGCCAGTCCTCCAGGTGTGAGGCGAAAATTCTTTCCACCGTCATTTGCGTCCATTCCGGAACCAGCAGAGTCAACCGTGCGGGCGGGACACCCATCTCATCGCCGATTTCGGCCCAGTATAACTGATTCGATTCCCAGCTTTCGGCCATAATACGGCTGGAATAGCCCATCAGCGCGGGGAATGTTTTCAGGTTGAGCAACTCCGGCCGGTAGGAGTTAGTCAGTGTAGGTTTCGAAGTTCCCCACGTGCGCGAAATCGCATCGGCGCTGACCTGGTCGGGCACAACGGCGCGCAAATGAGCGAGTTCCTGGCCACCGGGATCGGGATCCGGGGCGGAGGCCGGAAGCTCCTGGCCGATGAGGTAAAGCTCTGACGGCGTCAACAGATTCACAGCCGCCCGGACATCGCCGGACAGCATTTCGCGCGTCACCGCGTCGGATCGGATCAGGCTGGCCGTGCTGTCAATGGCATCGAGAACGGGGGCGCGGACACTCGAATCGACGGTCGCTTCGGCGATCATGGCTTCGGCATGGCGAATGCTGGCCGATACCCAGCGCATCTGGGCCGGCGTCACATCCCAGTAGCGCGGCAACGTGGCGGAGAGGATCATCTGCGGCACCAGATCGCCCCAGATCAGCGCCTGCGTCTGGGTCGGCACCAGAAAATCTTTTTCCGATTCCGCCAGCGCATAAGGCAAAGCGGAAAGCGACCCGATCAAACGGCCGCCTGCGTTGGATGGCCAGCCGCTGCCGTACATACTGGTCGCCTGCCAGGCATGATCGCCACCCTGGGCGCCGACGAAATCGTGCCCGCGCACAAACAGCGGGTTGGTCAGCAGAATCTGCGCTCCCGGAGGCGCGTAGCGGATGTAGTTGTAACCGACGATCGTGTCGCGTAACGCCGGCGCCAGTTGGCCGCGGATTTCGCGCAGCTTCGCGGGGTCCTTCCCTGCTCTGTCGATCGTTGCGCGCAGATTGAGCTTGCGCTGATCGCCGATGTGCCGGTCCACCCAATACCCGAATGCCTGCGATCCCTTTTCTTCAAAGGTCATGGAGGCGCGCGGCAACTGAATATCATTGGCCTTTGCGGCCAGCCGCGCGGCAAGCTGCGCGTTGAGTTTTTCGCCCTTCGCCACGGCCTCCAGATTATCTGAGAGCTCGAAAATCGTGTCGGGTGAGAACAGAGCCTGGGCATCGAAGTAGCGCTGTTGCTGCCGGATGACTTCGGCGCGGATGTCGGCATCTTCCGGCCGGGAACCCCCGGCCAGTAATGTCATCACGCGATCCTGAACGGAGCCACTAGTCGAGCCCGCGGCGGCGAGCAGCGAGTTCAGCCCCTGCCTGCCCGCGTCGAAAAGTTCGCGGTCCGTCTTCAGCGCATTGAAAGAACCCAGCAGTGCGTTGAGTGCCGCATCCGCCTTATCGGGAGGAATGCTGTTCTGGCGGCAGAAGATCTGCCATAGTCCGGTCAGGCCCTGAAACATGGCAATAGCGTCCTGGCGGAAACCCTGTTCACGAAGTTTGTCGAGCGCCACGGCGGTATCGAGCCAGGCGATCATCGTGTGGTCCGTCACGGATGGAACGTCGCTGAAAAAGGTGTACTGGGCACCGTAGACGGACCAGTCGCGCCCGAGGCGTTCCACCGTAGCCGCCTGGAGCGGCTCGGCGCGAACGCGATCCATATCGGTGAGCGCCATGAAAATCCGCAGCGGCTCATTTTCCACCGGTTTGCGGCAAAGAGCGAAGAGCGCTTCCACAACGTCGTCCGGGTCCTTCCAGCCCGCTGCGGTCGTGCTGAGTTTCAGATCGTACTTATCTTTCGAGCCCTTCATGAACAGGCTCTTCCACGCCTCAATGCCGCCGGGAACATGCGCCTTGCCATTGGCGTCCAGCCGCAAGCGCGTGGTGAGCAGCATCATGTCGGCGTTGGAATTGAACACGGGACGTGCCGGACCCGGCGTCGTCACCTTACCCCGCACCGCCGCATAGTAGCGCTTCATGCGGATGGGGTCGGTGAGATATGTCTGAACCGGACCATGTATGCGGGACAGGGAATCATAGAGACCTGCCAGCCAGCCGTCGTCGCGGCTCATCAGCTTGTCGAAAAAGTCCGCGCCCTTGTCCGGGGATGTTCCGGCCAGATCCGCCCACGCCGGAGTCGCTTTCGCGCCACCGGGTACGACGGCTTTGCCCGCGCGGATTTCAAAATTGCCCCCAAAGAAATCCAGCACGGCCGAAAAACCGCGCAGACGGACGGGAGCGATGGCCTGGCGAAGAGTATCCGCGGTTTCGGGATCGATCCGCGACATCCCCAGGTAGAATCGGCACAACGCCGGGTCGCCGATCAGCGCTTCGAGGAAGTTGCCCGTCGCCTTTTCCTTCACGTTCATCCAGTAGTCGGCCGTATAGAGCACTTCGGCGCGCGTCGATTCGTAAGGGTAGCTGAACGGCCGGTCGGCCTGCAGCGCGCGTTCGAGGTCGGAGAGGGGAAAGCCCGAATCGGTGGTCAGAAAAGCGCGTGCCGCGTTGACGGTTTCGAGAACGACTTCACTGCCGCAGCCGCCGCGCATGCGGTAACCGAGAACCCGGAGCAAATCGTTGGTCTGGGTGGATTCGCAATTGGGCACTTTGATCACGTGCTCCGCGCCCGCCAGCTGATCGAGTTCCTTCACCTGGGAGAGGTAGCGCTGCACCAGTTTGAGATATTCCGTGGTTTCCAGCTGGTCACTGCCGCGCGAGGCCTGGTAGCCGCTGGTGATGATGTTACGGGCCAGCGCGGGCAGGATGTCAGCAGGGCCTGCGTCGGGCGAAAGCGCGGCCATGCGAGCGAAGGATCGGTAAGGTCCCGGTATGGTAATGGTCTGATACGACGGTCCAGGCGCACTGCCGACAGCGGGGATGACAAGATCTTTACCCCCGAGCGACTCGTATTCGGCCAGGTCCGTCGCGGCCGTCGCCCGGTCGTCCGCGAGCAGATCCAGCAGCACCGCCCGGTGCTGGGCGGCGGCAGCGTTCGACGTCTTATTCTCACGCTTCCATGCGGAAGCCGCGCGGCGAAATGCGGCTCTGGCTTCGGTGTTATGGCTGCGTTCGAGGAATTCGGCGTATCCGGTGAGCAACTCCGCATCGGCGGATGAACCCAGAGAGGCCTGAGCGAGAAGAGAGCGCGCGCCGGAAGAGTTGCCCGCGTCTTCCATTTGCCGGGCCCGATCCAGGGTGTCGTTTGCAGACTGGGCGGAAGCGCCGAAAACAAGCGCGGCGGCGACCGGCACCAAGATATGACAGCGGATCCTCATGTTCCCCCCTTGCCTGCAAATATCCTTACCTCATCCAGCAACCGCATGGCGGATTGCGCATTCCCGACAGAGGTACGCGCAACAGGGATCGCCGCGAACGTCTTCGCGTTCGCTTTGATGTACTCTATCATGTCCACGGGAGTCCCTGTGTAGTGTCAGGCGGTGGTTTGAAGGGCGGCGAGTTCGGCGAGATCCAGCCGGCCCGTATAAATCGCCATGCCAACCGCGCAATGGATATTCATGGCCGTCAGGGCGCGGATATCTTCCATGGTGGTGATCCCGCCGGCCGCCGTGATCTCCATATTGGTGGCGGCGCGCAGGCGGCGGAACCAGGCGAGATCTGTGCCCTGCATCATGCCCTCTTTATCGACATAGGTGCAGAGGAAGCCGGAGCAGTAGGGCTCCAGCTGATGGATGACTTCTTCGGCGGTGAAGCGCGTGGCTTCCTGCCAGCCTTTAATGACAATCCGGCCGCCTTTAGTATCGAGAGCGAGAACGATCCGGTCGCGGCCGACGGTTGTGGCGAGAGCTTCGAGGAAAGTGTGATTGGGGCCGTCGGTATGGAAGGCTGAGGTGCCGACGATGACGCGGTATGCGCCCTGCGCGAGCAGAGCCTGAGCGCGGGCTACGGTTCGAACGCCACCGCCGGCGCGGATGACGGCTTTCGAGGCCAGCATTTCCACGAGATCGTCATTCGCGCCACGACCCATCGCGGCGTCGAGATCGATCACCTGGATCTGCGGGAAGGCGGCAAACCTGCGGAGCATTTCATCCGGGCTGTCGCCTTCGAGAGCTTTCTCGCGACCCTGCACCAGCTGGACGACTTTGCCATCCATCAAATCGATACACGGAACAATCATTTGGTTTTCCTGACGGGGATGCCTTCGCGGTCTAAGTACTCTTTGAGATCGTCGACAGTGTAAGTGCCGTAGTGAAAGATCGTTGCCGCCAGCGCCGCATCGGCTTCGCCTTCTGTGAGGACTCGCAGAAAGTGTTCGGGCTCGCCCGCGCCGCCGGATGCGATCACGGGAATTTTCGTGGCGCGCGAAACGGCGCGGGTTAGTTCGCAATCGAAACCGGTGAGTACGCCATCGGTGTTCATTGAAGTGAGCAGGATTTCGCCCGCTCCGAGAGCTTCGCCGCGCGCGGCCCATTCGACCACATCGAGACCTTCGTCCACGCGCCCGCCTTTGGTGAATACGTGCCATTTGCCGGCGGAATGGCGACGGGCGTCGATGGCGAGAACCACCGCCTGCGCGCCGAATTCATGGCTGAGTTCAGTGATGAGCTCCGGGCGGCGGACGGCGGAGGTGTTGACGGAAACTTTGTCCGCGCCGGACATGAGGATGAGGCGTGCATCGGCGATGGAACGGATTCCGCCGCCGACGGTGAGCGGGATGAAGACCTGGCGCGCAGTGCGGGCGACGACGTTCGCCATGATGTCGCGTGCGTCGCTGGAGGCTGTGATGTCGAGAAAGACAAGTTCGTCGGCACCCTGCTGGTTATAGCGGTCAGCGAGCTCGACGGGATCGCCGGCATCGCGCAGATTCACGAAGTTGACGCCTTTGACGACGCGTCCGGCGGTGACATCGAGGCACGGGATGATGCGTTTGGCCAGCACTATGTGAGCTCCACGAAGTTGCGGACGATGGCCAGACCGAGCGGGCCGGATTTTTCCGGATGGCATTGCACACCGAACGTGTTGCCGGATTCGAGGACAGCGGTGTATGGGATCGTGTACGTGCAGGTGGCGGCGGCCTGCGCGACTAGGGGGACGTAGTAGCTGTGAGCGAAATAGAGATGCGGACGCTCGGGGAGACCTTTCAGAAGTTTCGAGGGGCGGGTCAGATCGAGCTGATTCCAGCCCATGTGGGGGACTCGCGCGGCTATGTCGAAACGCTCGACTGCGCCGGGGAAGATCCCGAGGCCGGGCTGGTCTGGGGCTTCGGCGCTCGATTCGAAGAGTCCCTGTAGACCGAGGCAGATTCCGAGGAACGGGACGTTGGCTTTGATGCGCGCGATGAGGGTCTGGCGCACGTTCATGTCGTCGAGGGCGCGAAGCATCTGGCCGAAGTGTCCGACGCCTGGCAGGATGATTTTGGGGGCGCGTTCGAGTCCGGCGGCATCGCGGACGAGTTCGTATTGCGCGCCGATTTCGTCGAGAGTGTTCTGGACGGAGCGGAGGTTGCCTGCGCCGTAGTCGAAGATCGCGATCATTGGGCGACCTTCTGTTTTAGGCTGTCGGTCTTTGTGGGGCAGGCGGTTCCGCCTGCCATCCTGCGCTGGACCAGGCCCAGTTTTCCGAGGCGCCTGCCAGCCCCGCTGAGACCGGATTCTTTTCTATATAGGGCGCCACCTTGTCGATTTGTTTCAGCTTGCGCAGATAGTGATCCCAGGATTCGTCCTGCCAAAACGGTTGTCCCGTTCGACCGAGGATCAGATTTGCAGCTCTGGCGGTTGATCCCTTCAACCATCGCGTGATTACCGGAATGGGGGCGAGCGGAAGGATTAGCAAATGCACATGGTTCGGCATCACCACCCAGGCACCGAGGCGATAGAAATCGCGTTCGTGATCTCCGATCAGAATGGCCTGAGACACCAGTTTGGCGATTCTGGGATCTCTGAGCCATCGCGGCCCCGACGAGCGTTTGTCGAGAATACGGTCTTGCGCTGCGAAGGCGTGGCCGGGAGTTGCATAGATGATCGGTCCTGGTTTTGCCGGGAGTGAACCCCATAAGCGCCAGGTTACGAAGAGATGAGAGTCTCCTGGATGGATGTGCGGCAATCTTCGGCGATATTCCGGCATTACCAATATAGGTGCGCGCGGAACGGGAAATTCTCATTAAAAAGTGGCAGGCGGAACCGCCTGCCCCACACAGATCACACAGGTCAAACTCAGCAATACGGATCACAACAGCCCCTTTGTGGAGGGGAGCTGGTCTTTCAGGCGGGCGTCGGTGGAGGCTGCGTAGCGCATCGCGCGGGCCCAGCACTTGAAGATTGCTTCGATCTTGTGGTGATTCGAACGGCCGTAGAGAATCTTCGCGTGAAAGTTCGCGCCCGCGTGGTGCACGAAGCCATCGAAAAAATCCGGCAGAAGTTCTGTTTGAAGATCGCCGACTAGCCGGACCTTCACCAGATCTTTGTAGACCAGCGCTGGGCGGCCACCGAGATCGACGGCAACCACCGCCAGCGTTTCGTCCATTGGGAGCACGAAGTATCCGGCGCGGTTGATGCCTTTGCGATCGCCAAGTGCTTTCGAGAAGAGCTGGCCGATTACGATGCCGACATCTTCGACCGTATGGTGCTGGTCCACGTCGAGATCGCCATCGGCTTTCAGTTTGAGATCGAAGCCGCCATGCTTTGTGAACAGCTCCAGCATGTGATCGAAGAAACGGATGCCGGTGGAGATTTCGTAGCGGCCACGGCCTTCGATTTTCAGTTCCGCGGAGATGCGCGTCTCTTTCGTGTTGCGTTCGATTTTAGCTGTGCGCGGCAAGGGTTGCCTCCAGGGAATTAATGTCATCGAGCACAGCTACTGCGCCTTCATCGCGCAACAGCTGAACGAGCTCGGCGTGGCGCGGCGCGGATGGCGACGCTATGCCGATGAACGGGACGCCTGCCGCGCTGGCGCTGCGCGCGTCATCGACTGTATCGCCGAGATACCAGGCCTTGCCGTGCTCTACCGCCTCACGGATCTTGTGTAAACCTTCCGGATGCGGTTTGGCATTCGATACGTGGTCCACACCTACGACTGGATTGAAGATGTCTTTAGCGAAACGGTCGAGCGTCAGATATGCTTCCCAGCCGAGGCGGCCGGTGAAGATGGCCAGCGTGTGATTCGCCGCGAGCCGGTCAAACAGGCCTTCGCCGGCGAGCCAGCGTTCGCGCAGGATCAGACCGTTATTTGCGTCGCCGAGGAAAATCTGCTGGAAGCGGCAGACAACGTCGTCATAAGCTACTTCTTCGCCGAGTTCCTGAATCATGCGATGCGAGAGCTTCCAATCGTCATTGAAGCCGCCGCGATTTTTCCAGACTTGTACTTCGTCGTTGGTCGGTTCCGTGCCGGTGAAATGGAGTACGGTGGCCTGAATCGCAGCGCGGTACGACTCGCTGACATCCACCAGGACGCCATCCATATCGAAGACGATGAGATCCTTCACCAGATCTTCTCCAATTCAGAAATTACGCGGCTGGTCTGCTCGCGCGTGCCGACAGTGATACGCACGCCGCCGGGAATTTCGTAGCTGCGGTCGCGAACCAGGATCGCCTTTTCGCGGAGGGCGTCGCGGATTTCGATGGCGCGCGCGCCGAAGTAGCCGAGAACGAAGTTCGCCGAACCCGAAACGTATTCGATGCCGAGCTTTTCGAAGCCGACCTCCAGCATTTCGCGCGCGGCGAGGGCTTCGGCTACGTAGTTTTCGATGTAGGCGGTGTCGGTGACCGCAGCTTCGGCGGCGATTGCAGCCAAAGCGTTGACGCTGTAGGGCGACTGCGCCTTGTGGAGATATTTCACGTTGGCGGCCTGCGACAAGAGGCAGCCTATGCGGAGCGCGGCCATGCCGTAGACCTTCGAAAACGTCCGGCTGATGAAGAGCTGCGGGAATTTCCAGATCAGGTTCAGCGCAGTGACTCCGAAGAATTCGTAGTAGGCTTCGTCGATCAGGACGGCGGCGTGCGGCGCGGCTTTGAGGATTTGTTCGATGCCCACGAGGTTGACGGCGGTGCCCGTTGGATTGTTTGGGTTCGCGATCAGGATGGCGCGGGTGCGCGGCGTGATGGCGGCGAGGATTCCGGCGAGGGGGAACGTCAGTTCGGGCGGCGTGTAATCGACCTCTACGATTTTTGCGCCTGCGACTTCGGCGTAGAAACGGTACATCGCGTAGGACGGGCGAAGGGTGATGACTTCGTCGCCGTCATCGACGTAGGTGTTGATGAGGACCTGGATGGCTTCGTCGGTGCCGTTGGTTAGCAGGAGTTCTTCGGGCTGGACTCGGAAGTGTTTCGCCAGAGCGGATTTGGCGTTGGCGTAGTCCGGGTAGACGGTTAGAAGGCCCGCGTCGAGGGCGGATTTTAGGCGCTCGATGACTCGCGGGGAGCAGCCTACGGTGTTCTCGTTGAAGTCGAGACGGAGTTTGTCGAGGCGGTTGCCGGTTGGCGGCGAGTAAGGCGCCATGTCCTGGACGGCTTTTCGGGGGGTTAGGTTAGGCATTGGCGGGCTCCCGGAATGGTTTCTCGCAGAGACGGAGGTGTGAAACGAAGCTGTGGGAACTCGAGCTTCGCTCGACCGAAGGCAGGCGGAACCGCCTGCCCCACACAGAACACACAGAACACACGGAATGAACAGAATAAACAGAACAACAAGCTGAAGGGTGTTCAGACAAGGCGCACCTCTACCGATCTGGCGTGGGCTTCGAGGCCTTCCGCTCTTGCCAGCGTTGTTACCGTCGGCGCGATTTTACGGAGGGCTTTTGCATCCAGTTGCTGGACGGAGATTACTTTTACGTAGTCTGCGGCGGAGAGGCCACCTCGTAGTCGTGCTACTCCGTTGGTTGGTAAGACGTGATTTGGACCTGAGGCGTAGTCGCCTGCGGCTTCCGGACTGAACGGACCTACGAAGATGCTGCCTGCGTGTTGGATTTTCGGGATTAGTTCTTCGTGGTGGATTGCTAAGTGTTCCGGGGCGAAACGGTTCGAGAGTTCTACGGCTTCATCGAGAGAATCTACGAGGATGATGGCGCTGTTTTTGTCGATCGCTTTTCGTGCTACTGCGGCGGTCGAGAGTGTCTGGAGTTGGACCTCCAGTTCTTTCGCTACCCGGTCGGCTAGTTTGCGGGACGTTGTGAGGAGGATGGCGGATGCGTCGGTATCGTGCTCGGCCTGCGCGAGCATGTCTGCGGCGAGGAATCTGGCATCGGCGTCGGCCGCGATGATGAGGATTTCGGTGGGTCCCGCTACGAAATCGATGCCGACTTCGCCTGCAAGGAGGCGCTTCGCGGCGGCGACGTAGATGTTGCCGGGTCCAACGATTCGGTCGGCGCGCGGGACTGTTTTGGTGCCGTACGCGAATGCCGCGATGGCCTGGGCTCCACCCATCTGGAAGACCTGATCCAAGCCGAGACGGTGCGCGACGCCGTAGACTTCATCGACCGATTTCGGGCATGCGACACAGATGTTGGTGACGCCCGCAACCTGGGCGGGGACGGCCGTCATGATCAGTGTTGACGGCAGCGGGTAGCGACCGGCAGGAATATACGCGCCGACTGTATCGAGCGGCCGCACGATCTGGCCTAATTTGCGGCCCTTTCCGAACGTCGTAAACGATTCTTTGGGAAGTTGCTTTTCAGCGTATTGCCGAACGTTGTGCGACGCTTCTTCGACCGCCGAGATGAATTGCGGGCTGAGGCGATTCGCGGCTGCGCTGAGTTCGGACGCCGGAACGCGGACGGACTTGCGCGTGAGGCCGTCGAACTTGCGGGCGTATTCGAGGAGACCTCTGTCGCCGCGCTTGCGGACGGCTTCGAGGATCGGACGCACAACCGCTTCAGCATCGGCCATACGGGCGGAACGACGGGCGAGGACGCGATTGACGTCGGTTGATTTGAGGATTCGGATCATTGAGACACCGGTCCGCGGCTCGCGCCGCGCTGGCAGGCGGAACCGCCTGCCCCACACCTGTTGGATTGAGAGGGTTGGGGCATGACGTTACATCACGATCTTGTTGAGCGGGTATTCGACGATGCCTTCCGCGCCCGCTTTTTTCAGACGCGGAATGATGGTGCGGACGGTCGATTCATCCAGAATCGTATTCACGGCGAACCAGCCTTCGGCGTTTAAGTTGGAAATCGTCGGACCTTTGAGCGCGGATAGCAGCACCACGACGGCGTCGAGATTGTCCTTATGGACATTGAGCATCAGGCCGACTTTGCCCAGCGCTGCGATTGCGCCATCGAGGAGAAGTTTGAGGTCTTCCAGCTTCGAGCGCTTCCAGCCGTCTTTCCATGAATCGATGTTGGCGATCAACTGCGTGTTCGATTCGAGCACGGTTTCGACGATGCGGAGTTTGTTGGCGCGAAGGGAGGAGCCGGTCTCGGTGACTTCGACGATCGCGTCGGCGAGGACCGGCGGCTTCACTTCGGTCGCGCCCCAACTGAATTCCACTTTCGCCGTTACGCCGTTCTTTTCGAGATAGCGTTTCGTGGTGGCGACGAGTTCGGTGGCGATGGTTTTGCCTTCGAGATCCTTCGCGGAGTGGATATCGCTCGCTTCGGGAACTGCGAGCACCCAGCGGACTTTGCCGAAACTCTGCTTGGCGTAGATGAGGTCGGCGACGGCAACGACGTCGGCGCCAACTTCGGAAACCCAATCGAGACCGGTGAGACCGGCGTCGAGAATTCCGTCCTGAACGTAGCGCGCCATTTCCTGCGCGCGGATGAGCATGCATTCGATGTCGGGGTCATCGATGGAGGGGAAATAGGAGCGCGAGCTGGTGCTGATGTTGAAGCCGGCGCGGCGGAAGAGATCGACGGTGGCGTTTTCGAGGCTGCCTTTCGGAATGCCCAGTTTCAGTTTGGCCATTACTGTTTACCTCCGTAGACGGCGTTGGGGTCGTAGGTGGGCTTTTCGCTTTCTACCCACTCGTTGTTCTCAAGCTTCCGGTAGAAGCAGCTTTCGTAACCGGCGTGACAGACGCCGGGGCCGATGGCATCGACCATGATGAGGAGCGTGTCGTTATCGCAATCGTTGAAGATTTCTTTCACGACGAGGCGATTGCCGGAGGTTTCGCCTTTCATCCAGAGCTTGTTGCGGGTGCGGCTGTAGAAGGTGACGCTGCCGGATTCGAGCGTTTTGCGCCAGGCTTCCTCATTCATGAAGCCGAGCATGAGGACGCGGTGCGACGTGGCGTCCTGAACGATGGCCGGAAGCAATCCGTCTAGTTTGGTGAAATCGGGGTTCGTCATTTTATTCAGTTGCCGCCGCTTGCTGGTGTCGCTCAAAAAGAGCGGGGGCAAGAAAAAAGCCCGCCAGTGTTGCGGCGGGCGTCCTTTCGTTTGAATCGGAAATCAAATCAGGCCAGCACCCGGCGCGCAGTTGTGGAGCGATGGTGGTGATGATGCCCGATTGCGCCGGATGTTGCTCGTGTGGCCATGAAGGATTAGTGTAGCAAACGAGTGCCACTGCGGCGTTACAGGGGAATGGGTTCGATGGCCTTAAAATTGGGTTCGAATGGGTTTTAAATGGGTTCGTTGGGGGTTCGAATGGGTTCGTTTTTGGAGGCCGGTTCTTTGTTTTCTTTGAGTTGGTGGGTTCGTTTGCGAGTTTTTTATTTTTTGGGCGAAATTCCGGTTCCGGGCCGGGGATTTTGACGGATTTTGCGGTGAGAGACATAGCCGATCTCAGTATGCATGAGGGGCAAGGAATTTCGGGGGCGGAAAGGTCGGAAGATCGTTTATTATGTGCTGGTTAGGGGCGAAAAAATAGTTGTGACTGGCAGGTGGCGCGGCTGGAGGCCAGCCGTAACTGATTGATTCTGTTGGAATGTCGAGAAGGAACCAGCCGGGCGTGTCAGAAACGCGTCGGCGGTGTCCATATGCTCCGTTTTCATGGACAAGAGCCATGGATTCCGGTAGGGTCTTTACCAAGCCAACTGAATACACAGAGGATGCCATGTCTGTATCGGGCGCTCCACCGGCGGCAAGGATCATGCGCAACTGGTTTTGGAGGCTCAAGGCCATCGAAGCCTGTCGCTTTCCAATGGAATCCCTGCGTCGCCAGCCCCAACCTCTGTCCGAGGTCTCGCCGGTTTTGTCGAATACCATTCCGGAATGCAATCCGTTCTTCACGAGATCGCGCGGGCCGGGGGATACAATTGCAGGATTGATCTGATTTTTGCAGAACGTAACGGAGTTGCAATCTTCGGTACGAGTGTTACGTTAACCCATGCTTATCAATGCCGACAAGCCTCACCTGTGGAAAGCCGACACCCGCGCCTCGGTTGACCAGTTCAATCAGTGGTTCATGAAATTCGCGCCGAAGGCCTACCGCGATACGCGCAAAAAGACGATAGCAAGTGTTGAACAGGGTCTCACGTTGACGAAATATCTCACCACGATAACGCCTGACGTGATTAAGGCAAATCCTGCGATTCTGCCGACATTGCGCATGTGCACCTGCCCGCCGCTTGCCCGCGACCGGCTCGTCGGTCTCGCCGGTTCGACAAAGAATTTCGTCGGCTGCCTCGAAGAAGGCAAGCTGCCGCCCCAGCTTTCTGCCGACCTGCTCGAAGAGCACTTGGGGAAGCTCACGCACATTCTCTCGCGAATGCTCGACGTGGATATCTTCCCGTGGCTTGAGGAAAAGCGTCGTCCCACGAAGGAGGAGCGCTATCGTTCGTCCACTATTGTGGCCGACCGGCTCTGCGGTGCCGTCGCCGAGCCGATTGTCCGCAACGCCCAGGAGAAGCGCCAACTCGCACTCCTCGAGACGTATCTGACCGCCCGCGGCTACAAGCTGAAGGCACCCCATGCGGCCACTGCGCTCAACCAGATGGAACCGGGTACATTTTCGTTTCGGCTTAACGTAATTGTGAAGCCATCAAAAACGGAAGCAAAGACCGTCAAAATTCCCATCGACGCAGTGGTCCAGCCCAAGAAGGCGAAGCTGCCGCACCTGCCGGTGTTGATCGAAGCCAAGTCGGCCGGAGATTTCACGAACGTGAATAAGCGCCGCAAGGAAGAGGCAATCAAGATCAATTATCTCCGGGCGACCCACGGCGATCAGGTGGTTTTTGTGCTGTTTCTCTGCGGGTATTTCGATGCGGCTTATCTGGGTTACGAGGCTGCCGAAGGAATCGACTGGATATGGGAGCATCGTATTGCAGACCTCGACCAGCTTGGACTTTGAAGTATGAGCACCGTCACCTCACACAGCACCGAAGAACTCCGCATGGGGGAGCAGACGCGGCTGGATTGCCTCAAGAGCGCGACTGAGCGCAACAAATGGGGCCAGTTTGCAACGCCCGCCCCGCTTGCCGTAAGCCTTACCCGGCACGCCCGCACCCTCATGGGGCAGACCGCAGTGCGTTTCCTCGATCCTGCGATTGGCACCGGCTCGTTCTACTCGGCGCTATCGAATGTGTATGCACCGGAGCATATCGCGGCGGCGACTGGCATCGAGCTTGACCCGCTTTTCGCCGATACCGCCAGAAATCTGTGGGGTGACCGCGGTCTCAAGGTCTTACAGGCAGATTTCACGCGGCAGAAGGCACCCGCGCAGCGCTTCAACCTCGTGCTCACGAACCCGCCTTATGTGCGACATCACCACTTGTCCGGCGAGGAAAAGGACCGTCTCAAAACACAACTCGCCCGCTCCCTGCATTTGCCTATCAGCGGCCTTGCCGGACTCTACTGCTATTTCTTGCTTCACGCCCACGACTGGATGGAGGAGGGCGGCCTGGCCTTGTGGCTGATTCCATCCGAGTTCATGGATGTAAATTACGGCGAGACGTTGCGCCGTTATCTGAGCGAGCGTGTCACCCTCATCCAGATTCACCGATTCTGTCCGACCGACGTGCAGTTCACCGACGCGCTCGTATCGTCTGCCGTCGTCATCTTCCGCAAGTCTGCGCCCCTGCCCGGGCACGCCGTGCGCTTCACGTTTGCTGGCCCGATAGAACACCCGCAAAGTGAGGCTTTGGTGCCGCTGGAGACGGTACGGCGTTCGCACAAATGGACGCAGTTTCCGGCCAGCGTGACCTTGAGGAATCGCGACGAGTTGAATCTGGGAGACTTCTTTACCATCAAGCGCGGTCTGGCGACCGGAGCCAACAGCTTTTTCATTCTCACGGAAGCACAGGTGAAGGATTGGAAAATTCCGCACGCCTTCGTCAAACCCATTCTTCCGGGACCCCGTCATCTTACACAAGACATCATCGAAGCCCTGCCCAGCGGCGCGCCCGACGTGTCGCCGCGTCTTTACCTGCTTGACTGCAACGAACCGGAGGAGCGCATCCAAGCCCAATGGCCACGCTTTTATGAATATCTTGAACAGGGCAGGGCGCAGGCTATTGACGCCGCTTATCTAGCCAGCCACCGCGCGCCCTGGTACTCCCAGGAGCAGCGCCCTCCCGCGCCATTCCTCTGCACGTACATGGGTCGCGCGCGCGATGGCAAGCACCCGTTCCGGTTTATCTGGAATCGTTCAAAGGCGACGGCGCACAATGTTTATCTGATGCTCTACCCCAAGGCCCGTCTGCGTGATGCCCTCACAAGCCACCCGGAACTGATGGCGCATATCTTCGGGGCGCTGCAGAGCATCACGCCGGCACAGCTTCTTTCAGAAGGCAGGGTGTACGGTGGCGGCTTGCATAAAGTTGAGCCGAAGGAACTGGCGCAGATCGCGGCGGGCCCCGTCATCGAAGCCATCGGGGCTCATGTGCGCATCGAAGAGCAACTTCCGATGTTTGTTTGAGCATTGATATTCCCGGCACCGACTCCTCGTGCTCCCACAGTGAATCGCCTTCGTTGCTGAACCGACTTCCCGTCTGCGTCGACTTGGCCTGCTCTCAGGGCTTAACCATGTCGGCAACTGGCCGGCGAGGGAACATCGAGCGGATGAGACTGTTTTAAATATCATATCGGGATTTTGAGTAACTGTCGCAAGGTCTACCCCCGAAGCTCGAGCTTACCTTTCGACGCAAACTGAAGTCAGCCCCAGTTGCCATGTTTATCGAGAACAACCGGTGTTACGGGCCGTTTCGGAATGGCGAGTTCATAACGCGCGTAGCGAAGTTCCCCCATCCGCAGCAGCGCTCCTTTAGCGACCAGGTCCGTCAAGTCGCGTGTAGGGCATTCGAGAGATTCTGCCATGCGGTTTGGAGCGTTCGTATATGGAAAAATCATTCTGAAATCCGACCTGCAGCCAACTATTGATGCGATTGCCGATGAGCACGAGCGTGTCGCTTTGGAGCGGATTCCCTGGGCTAGATTTGAGCGCCTTCCTGCAGCTACATTCCAATCTCGCTCTGGGCATGACCCGCTCAAATCGATCTTCAGGGTTGGCCACATCCATGACGGATACAAAGGCCCAGAATACTCGTTGTATTTGGAACACACTAACGGTGTCCTCCTTCTGGTGCTATTGTGCCCGGATCGACAGGAGGACATCTATGTGCCGATTCTGAAGTGGATCGCCGAGAAATCGCTCATCATCGACTGCGTAGATACGCGCCCGTCAAGAACACGCGAGACGCTCGGAAGGATTTCAACGTACTGGAATCGCGCCAAGTACGTTGAAGTTTTCGAACGTTCAGAAACTGGCCTTCCGTGGAGAAAGACCCAGGAGTTCATTGAGGTCACTGAGCCCGTCCGTTCTTTATCCCACTTGCCGAGCCCGACGCCTGAGCGGCCTCTTGTCTTGGAGTCGTGCGAGTTCGTAACAACCATCATCCCTACGGACGGTGCAGTTCGAAATGTCATCCCCGATGTAGGCTGGACGATTCCACTTTGGGGAGACACTCACGTAACGCCTAGAATCCTCTTGCGATTCGATGACATGTTCCCGTACTATCCAGACTTGAATGGCGCGCCAGAAGAAGAACGGAAACACATCAACAAGACGATGGAGTTGGATTCACTACGAATAGAGCTTTCCGAATTCCTTGCTAAACTGCCCCTACCGTCGCGAATTGTGGATGATGAGGATTCGTGGCGAACCTTTTTGGGCTTTTACTTCAAGGTCGTCGCGGAGTGCCCATTCGTCCTGTCGCCCACTGCCAGTCGTCAACTTAGCCACATCGACACGATTAGCGTCACCCATGAACACCTTGACCGGGTCGGATTCAAAACAGAATGGACGCTGTATGACAGGAGCGGAAAAGCGCTTGGAATGTACAGAAATATTTTCACTGACTTAGCTGGATTCCCGGAGCGCGGTCGCCACATTTTCCACGCTGCGGGCGATTAGCGCCATCCCTGCCCCCGCGTTAAGCGTTTCTTCGTCAATTCTTGGTACAATCGGATCTATGAAGCCGGAAGCGATAAATCTCGTTGCAGCGTTAGTGGCATTCGCCACGGCACTCCTCACGGTTATCGCTGCTGTGATTGGGCAAATGCATCCATCCCTCGCCGCGAAAAAAAAATTGCTCTAGAAAAGTGTGTTAGAGTTCTTTGGTAAGAGACTTTTTTAGACGGTAACCTCCCCCGGCAACGGAATCTGTAGCCCCAAGGACTCGTTCGCCCACATCCCGCACTGCTCGGCGTACTCCACCACAAAGGTCAGACGGTTGTACGTGGCCGGTGTGTTGTGAAATGTCGTGCCATCCCCGGCGACCGAAGCTGTGCAGGGCCGGTGAGAGCAGGAGAATTTCAGGGTGACTTGGCTGGCTGAAATATAAGTCCCTTCGGACATAAAAACGTCCATCCACCAAATCACCCCATAACGGCGGGGCCTTCATGCTGTGCAGCATGCCGGCTCACTCTGTCTTTGGACTGTGCAGCCGTACTCGACAAAGTGTTCCTAACGGTCAAGTTCCCTTTTGGTTCGTTCGGATGCCTCCTCACGAGTGCGATGCCGTATACGCGCACCGTCAGATAACGCTCTTGGCCCGTAGCTTGGCGCGGGCTGAATGCTTCCGTGGCGCTACCTGCACAATCGGAACCGGAAGCTAGGCACGAGCCAAGTAACTATCTTGGTCACGCTGCACCTCCAGAGGGAAAAATCCCTGCTGCCATTATAATTCCCCTCGGCCTCGAAATGTGTCATCATTTTCGCCATGAAGCAGAAACGAACTCCCCCGCCGCGACGCCCGCGTAATCGTCTGCAACATTTGTGGCGATTCGCTCGGGCCACAGACGCCCGCGCAAGACCCTTTCAAAAACGCGATTCACGAGCAGGTGTCGGCGAAGCACGAGAGAGCGAAAGCACGGCTGGGCGACGATGCGATTCCAGGCTATTCGGTGCAGTGAGAACCGGCTGTCTGCACCCACAAGTTCATGCGCTTGTGGGCAATGAAAAACGGTCTTCGTCGCTGGCATGAACCAGGAAGTGACCGAATCGTTCTGAGAATCGAAGGTGTCGGGTCACTTGTCGATAATACGCCCAATGCTTCGGTCTAATACGTCCCGCGCGCCGATAGCACCGCTCCTGTGGCTACTCAAATCATGCTCGGTAAAAATAGCTTCCCATTTAGGAAGGACGTCCTTTCGGTAAATTGTGGTTTCTGAGTCGATGCAGATACTTGAATACCATTTGCCGTTAATGTCACTGTATTTTGCGCCGAGCGAATCAGCATAGTTAATGCCGAACAGTTCCGCCCTGTCCTTCACTCCGATGGAATGATAACGGGTTGCAGCAATCCACTCGCCCTTCTTTCCCGAATCACTAACGAGGACATTAACGGCTGGGCCGGAGCCCACATTTTCAAGATGCCAGGTACTTTGCCCACGCTTCGTAAACACCAAGACGGGGCGAACATTTCGTCTATAGGAATAGAGCGAAACGAGCCACGCCACGGTCGCGCTAATAACCGTTGTGAATAACGGGGTCGGAATCTGTTTAAGGGCTAGCCACACATTCCAAATAAGCAGGTCGAGCCATGTGCCTTTCATTTGATGGAGAGTGTACCACCGACTTGTGGGATGGGAGTCCCTTGACGCCCTCGTCATACGTTTCATAATTAAGGCAAACACGTGCCCGCACCGAGCCAAAATAGAGGTCGGCTGATTGTGCTGGCGACCATTCCGATGGTCGCCGATCCCGACATCCGAACCGAACCCAGCGACGAAAAGCAAGCCGACACTTCCGGCCCACGCATCCGTTGTCCGCTCTGCGGCTGGAAGCCACGCAAACATGACCGCTGGCGGTGCAACTGCGGGCACTGGTGGAACACGTTCGATACTGGCGGGGTCTGCCCGGCGTGCCTCTATCAGTGGATGACAACCGGCTGTCCTGCGTGTCAACGCTGGTCGGCGCATTCGGATTGGTATGAGTACTGATGACGCGAGATAATCCGGAGATGACCGTTACAGGATGGAAAGGTGTCGGCACATTCGGAGTGCGGGTCGGTCGCTCCAACGCCGCGCTCTATTTCAGGAAAGATTGGGCGAGCGCAAGGATTCAGGTTGACGGTAAGTCTTACGAATACCCACTGCCAGATACGTTCTGGGAGAGATGTCCCGAGTTCCGGGGCGGGGCTATTAAGGACTGGCTTTTGGAGAACCGCCTCGCCCCCTGGGTGCGCGGTCATCCTCCGCGCCTCGAATTAACGCCGATTGCCGATAATTGCTTTCGCCTTTCGGTTGCTTGAGCCAACAAATCCTCTCGGAAGGGGCAGCACCCGGCGCTACAATCTGCATATAGCAGGAGGTAAAGGCATGCCAATGAACGACGCTGAATTTCGCCGTCTGATGTCTGAAACCAAAGCCATAAACAGCGACGACGCCAGAGTGCAACGCTGGCGCGACAGTATCGAAAGAATCATGGCCGCGTACCCCTGTAACCGCGAAAAAGCTACGGACCTGATTATTAAGCGACTCGAAAGGGATCGGAAGAAGAAAATACCCCCCGACAAGTCACTTGCACAATTTGTAGTGGATGTCGAAACCGCCGAAATCTGAATAGTGAGTTGGCCGCTATATTATTGCCTTATTTAGGCCCGCTTCGGCTTCTGTGTGGCCCCCTTGGCTGCTATGGCGCTCCCGCGTCGCACCCGGCGAAAACAACACCGCCATCGTGACGCCAGACGTTCGCCAGCTATTTGAATACCGCGTCGAGGTCCGTTACCTCGATCCACTGTTTCGCCCTATCCGTGGCGCGTGGCCGGTAGCTGTAGAAACGTGCCGCTGTTCCCTTCTTCAAGGATGCGAGCAGTACGTGCCGTGCACGAAGTGCCTTCGCAACCGCCCACAGACGCTTACCGTCCTCGTTCGTCGGCATCGAGGCAGTTCCGCCCTTAACCTGTATCAAAATGATTTGGAGCGCGTCGCCGCGTTTGGTACCGCCGATGCTTGGTTCGCGGTGATCTTTGCGGACGGCGAGCAGGTCCACTATTCCGACCGATTCGCTCCCTGATGTTCCACAGAACGTAACCAATTGCCAGCGCGTCCGGGACAGCACTCGCCGGATACGTACCTTTGTCATGGTGACAGCCCAACGACCCGTACTCTTTGCCTTTTTTTGAGCGGCCTTCCAGTCCACGGCATCCTTCACAGCCATAGACGCTATACTAGCCGATCCCGTCACTTCTCCCGCGCCGGAATCAACTGTTCCATCCTCACGACGATCTTCGACGGTGCCACCTTCAGCACACCCGCGATCTTCACGACCGTGCGAATCGTCGGGCTGTTGATTCCGCGCTCGATCAGGCTGATATTTCCTTGCCCGGCGTTCAGCTTTTCGGCGGCGGCACCTGCGCAGCCGTTTCCGTCCGCGCGATCAATTCGGATGCCGGAACACTCAAGACCTCGGCCATCCTGAACAGAACGGCGATATTTGGACTTTGAATACCTCGCTCTACCATGCTAAGAAACGACCGGTCCACCCCGGCTTTCTCCGCAAGTTGCTCCTGCGACAGTCCAGCGCCCTTGCGGCATTCGCGTAAAACCATGCCAAACGCCCATTTTGGCCCCACGGTCGGCTGAACCTGCACGCGATTCTTGACCTTCTTTGGGCTTGCCAACTGTACATCGTGCGGTATAAGCTCGTTCTGAAGTCGTAGATTTAAGTCCGAATTCCGTCAACTGAGCGCGGAACGGCGGAAAGGGCGAAATGTATTGTCCAGCTTGCGGTACGTCCTTGGAAAGTTACGAAGTGTTTTGCCCTGCCTGTGGTAAAGACACCCGGCGCGGCAGTGGTCGGACTGATTATTCTCGCGGGCGCGATCATCTATGCGCTTGGGCAGAAAACCGAGTTTTCGGTTTTGCTCACAACTTCGTCCGGGGAGGTTAAAGCCCTCACCAGCCGGGATAGCGAGTTCATTTCCAAAGTGGTCGGCGCGCTAAACGATTCTATTGTTCACCGGGGCTGACCGGGGGGCGAACAGGAGTTTAGCTGCTGAACTTTTTTGCCTTACCGTTTGCGTTCATCCGCTGAACGCCGCCCCTCGCTTAATCCTTCCTCTGCTTCTTCTTCCACTTCGCCCAGAGTTTCGTCGCTCGTACTGGCGAAGATTAGATCGATGGAACTGTTCATTTTCTTGTTTAATTCGGCATAAGCTCGCCGATGCTATATTTACTCGCGAGCAGCGAATTGAGACTCTTCATGGCGGCGTCAAACGCGGTGCCGTTGGCGTCAAGCTGCTTTTCAAAGTCCTTCCGCTGTTGAGGCGTCTTACTGGACAGGTGTCCCACAATCCTCAATTCCTGCCCTTTGGCATCACGGTAGCTTTCTACGTCGGGCGCATTCACGGACAGACCGACACCTAACTGGTCTATGGGCGCTTGAAGCCTCTGAAGCTGCGAAATCATTTTCCCGGTAGCTGAATTGGCAGCCTCTTCCTTGAGATACAAATCGTTCGACTTCGACGTGGTACGGGTTGCGCGAAGGGCAGTCAGGTAATCCCTCACAGCGCTCACGTAGTCCTGACGGGTCTTACTCAACGCTGTCAACTGCTTTTGGAGATTCATCAGGGTCTCCTTGGCGACCTGATCCTTTGGCTTCGATGCCAGCCACTGTTGCAATTGGGTGAGCGCCATCGGAATCAACGCCGCGAGCAAAATCTCGCCTGCCTTTATCTCGGCGGGGAGGAGTGGGCCTTGGGCGACAACGCCCCTGCTGGAGAAAATCCCGAGAAGAACCGTGGACATGAATTCCCTACGTCGCATTTGTCTAATCCTCAGAGATTAATATTACAGGAATTCGCGCCGATATTTCCTTGCCGCCATCGGACACACATGCAGCACCGTCCCGGCTTTCGGTTTCGGACCCTTCCAGAACGGACCGAGTTTCGGGCAGCCCGATCACTCGATGTAGTCTAATCGGGGAATGGAAATCTCCGCGAACCAGCAAGCCTGCGTGTGGCCCTCTGAGTGGAAATGGAGTGACTACGAGTCATACGTTTCGGGCTATTTAGAAAGGGAGATTCCTGGCGCGATTGTCCAGCGCAACGTCAAGATTTCAGGCACAAAGACCGGCAGGCCCCGTCAAGTCGATGTGCTGGTTGAACGCAACCTCGGTCCCCTCGCGCTCAAGATCGCAATCGACTGCAAATGTTACGGACGCAAGGTCAACGTTAAGGATGTGGAAAGTTTTCTCGGTATGTTGGACGACATCCGAGTAAGCAAAGGCGTCCTAGTAACGACGAAAGGATATACCAAGACGGCGCATCTTCGAATCGAGCGTGAATCCCGCGATATAGAACTCCGAGTCCTGACACCGGATCGGCTCTCTGACTTTCAGCACATGGGCGATGCCGTTCTTTGGCATGAGCCCGTCGCAGCCATTGTCAGTTCACCCGAAGGGTGGGTCTTGGATAACCAGGATTCCGACCCACAACAGATGCAGTTCGCGATGTATCCCTTAGCCGTCGCCGCAGATGTGCCTGTGACGGTCATGTAATTCCCGGCGCTCAAGCCGCCTTTGAAGCCCTCCGGGCCTTCGCGTAACATCCGCAGGAGTGCTTTCTCCTGGCGCGCGTTGAGCTGGCCTCGCATCCGATCCAGGAGTTTCGTTTTGTCGATCAGGAATTCGACACTTGCGGCCGTTCGTTTCTGTGCTTCCATCGCGATACCCGCGAACCATGAAAGCCATGCCGTGATTTCATTACTCTTATTGGCGGCTTCCAATGCGTCGTAATAGGCCTTGCGTCTTGTGAGCATTGTCGCGGCAAGCGCGTTGAGAGTCGGCTGGCCGGAGCCCTGGGCGAGCGCCTTCTCCGCGATCGCTCTGCCGAGCCGGCCATTGCCATCTTCAAAGGGATGAATCGACTCAAAATAGAGATGGGCAATTCCTGCCCGCGTTAACGCCGGGAGCGCGGCTTCCTTCGCAGGCGCGGTGTTATTGAACCACTCTACGAATCGCTTCATCTCCCTGCGAATCTTCGATGAGGGCGGAGCCTCAAAGTGGACCTTCGGCGCATAGGCCGCCCCGGATACCACCTCCATCGGTTCTTTTCCGCTCCGGTAGCGTCCGATCTCTTTCACGCCTCCGCGTTCACCGAAAAGCATCCGATGCCAGGCGAAGAGCATTTCGTCCGACAGCGGTTCCGCAAAAGATCGATAAAGATTCACCGTCATTTCGGAAATCCCCCGCTCTGCCGGCGCTACTTTGCGATTGCCGGTCGCAAGGCCAAGCTGCCTGCGGACGGAGGATTGCACGCTGGCCCGGTCCAAAACCTCTCCCTCGATTTCCGACGTGGTCAACGCTTCCGTGCTGATTGCCTCAATCGTGAACTGCTCCCGGTCCGCTGCGGCGAGGTGCCTGACCGTGCCTGCGAACACGCCGCTTCCCACCAGGAAATGCTGCTCGGCCTTCCGAAGGAGAGCGCTATCCCATGAGAAGTCGGGCCAGTCCGGTTGTTGCCAATTCCAGGTCATGAGCGATAGACTTCTATTCTATCGCTCATTATTGGCTTAGTTTGTGAGCGATAGCGGGCTAAGATTTAAAAATCAACTGGCGGAGACGGCCGGCTTGTTCGGGATCGCCCGACTTTCCGTTGAAGTAGCGACTCTCAGATAACCCACTTTACGATGCCTTTCTCCGCACGACAACTTCCTTCCTGGAGGGCTTGAGAGATTCCAGTACTCGGATGAGCAT
>Ga0182024_10000724_pt1 | contig 85856 bp, 66 predicted proteins | sample P32metaG_FD_120480 | JGI IMG/M metagenome (GOLD analysis project Ga0182024, IMG submission 120480) | Permafrost microbial communities from Stordalen Mire, Sweden - P3-2 metaG (Illumina Assembly) | ecosystem: Environmental > Terrestrial > Soil > Wetlands > Permafrost | place: Sweden: Stordalen... | reverse complement strand
TGGGATATGCTGTCTTCTACATCACGAACGCCACTAGCATATTTATCAGAAACCTCGGTCATTATTGGACTAGGCCGATCAGCGATGTGAATATGGCAGTTTACTTCACCTGCCTGGCGTTCTGGCTCTTTGCCCTCAGTCCCAGCGGAGAAACCAAGCGCGTAGTGGTGGGCCATCAATGGAATCCTTCCGACGATGGACGATTACTGGCCCAACTGGAAGCGATCAATGCCAGCCTTTTGCGTTCTGGAAGGAAATAGAGTATTGCAAAGGATGGCTAATGTGATTCGGATTGTCCTAAAAACGATTAAATGTGTTTACATTGACTGAACGATCCGATATGATAAGGCGTGCATTTGCAATTGATCTTTCCGATTGCACTCGTGCTCGCGTTGCTGGCCGCTTGTTTTGTCGGCCTGTTCTGGAGGCTCGCGTCTCGCTTTGACGCGCGGCAGTGTACAGCCGAATGGCTGGACGGCTTTTCTCTGGAAAGCTACGCTCCCATGGAACGATTGTTGGGGAGCGGCGACCTCGAGTTTCTCGCATCGCAACCTGGGTACCGCCCTGAAATCGCGAAACGCCTGATGGCCGAGCGCCGCAAGATTTTTGCCGCTTATCTCGGCCACTTAGTCCGGGACTTCAATCAGTTGGTCAGGATTGGAAAGCTGATGATTGTCTATTCCACCGAGGACCGGCAGGAATTCGCCCGCCGGTTGTGGCGCCAGCAACTGCGGTTTTACGCGGGAGTTTGCTCGCTGCGGCTGCAACTGGCGCTGTATCCTTTGGGCTGGACTGCGACCGATGCGCATCGTTTGGTGGCGGCCCTCACGGCCGTGCGCGATCAGGTACAAATGCTCACGTCCCCTGGCCAAAGCCTGTTCGAGACCGTATAGGTCGGTCGTCTAGTCTCCGGTCCCAGAAGTTTGTTGAAAAGTGGGGCGGTCCCCCCGGCTGCTCGGCGCAGTGACCGCGACCGACGCCCTCGTCGGCCTCTGTTTTTCATGTGTTGGCGCGGGCGAGGGTGCCACTGGCGCCCGCCCCACGACGAAATATGTCAGGAACCATCGGGACGGGAGATGTGTCCCAGGCCTTTTTCCAGCAGCTACACGCTTCCGCTACAAACCGTCTTGAGAAGCTGCTTGGCTTCTTTGAGCAGCGGGAATTGTTTTTCCGCATCTTTAAACTCACGGGTATGCACGCAGCGGCGCGCACCCCGATGCTCCACCGGGAATCGCAAGTGGAGCATCTCATGGAACAGGATATATTCCACGGCTAATCTTGGAACGCCAGGCCGGTCCAGCAGGCGGCTCAAGATAATTGCATTGTGCGAGGGATCGTAGTGGCCTAGCATCACGCGCGAAGGCCGGCGACTCCAGCCGAGCAGCGGTTGCGCCATTAGGCCGTGGAAGTGCGTTTGATTCAGTTGGTCGAAGATGGCTCCCAGATCGTACGAGTCGCCTTGCGGTCCGGACACGAACTTACGCCCCCGCGTCTGCTTTACTAATTGCAGGCTGCGCCGCATGTCCTTGCGATTGAGATACCGGCGGTAGCGCTCGGCGTATGTTCGCGGCGACGGCCGGCGCAAAAGCTTGCACATCAGAATATGCGCCAGCGATTCGAGAATTGCCGACGGCGCGCCCTCCAGGACGTCCGTAATGCGGAACTCAAGGCCCGAGTCGTCCCACCGCACCGAACTGTTTGCGTTGGCGAACTTGCAGAATTTCAGGCGAACGGTTGGAACCGCCGTGCGCGGCTTCAGCTCCCGGAATACGCGCGTGAAGATCTCCTCGGGGGTCTCAAAGAAAATCGCGCTCGGCAACAGCACTGTTTCAGAATACTACTGAGCGGAATCGTCAAGCAGCAAAATCTCAACGCGTCGATTTTCAGCCCGGCCGGCCTCGGTATCGTTGGAATCCTTGGGATCGTTGGAACCGTAGCTTTGTACCGACAGGCGCGACTCGGAGATGCCGTAGCGGCTGCTGAGGACCTCCAACAGGTTCACGCTGCGGGCGGCCGATAGTTCCCAATTGTTCTGGAAGCGTTTGTTGTGGATGGGGATGGAATCCGCATGTCCCACCAGCGCGATTTTGTTCGGAACGCTGTTGAGTACTTCGGCGATTTGAGAAACGATGGGAAACGCGGCCGGCATGACATGGTCTTCGCCGGACGGAAACAGAATGGCCTGCGGCAGGCTGATCACCAGCCCGCGCTTTTCCAGATGTGAATCCAAACCTTCCTGCTTCAGCTTTTGGTCCGCCCCGGCGAGCCCTTGGCGCGGGTCGTGTAGCTTGGCTTCTGGCTTTTCGGCGATTGGTTTAGTCTGCGCCGCGCTGGACGACTGAGCCGCCGAGTGGATCCCTTGCGCCGCGATGGCCACGAACAGGATCAGCAGAATGGTGACGAAATCGGTGTAGCTGATCAGCCACCGCTCCCGCTGTCCGCCGCTCTCGGATTCCAAATACTTTGGTTTGGGCTTGAACTTCATTGTGCCGCTGAGATTGCCGCGTCGCGAATCTGCACATCCCGTTTGCGCATGTAGGCGCTCAAACGTAAGCGGATTATCGCCGGGTGCACATTATCGGTCAACGAGAGCACTCCTTCGATGATCATCTCCTGGATCTCGAAGTTCTCGGCTACCCGCGCTCGAATGCGATGCGCGGCCGGCAACAAAAGCAGATTGGCCATCGCCAGGCCGTAAATGGTGGAGACGAAGGCAGTGCCGATGCCGAACCCGACCGACTGCACGTTCGCAAAGTGCCTCAGCACTTCGATCAGGCCCACCACCGTCCCTATGATTCCGATGGTAGGCGCGAATCCGCCAGCCACCTCCAAGGTCTTGGCGTCCGTTTCCCCCTGGCGTTCGCGCATGCGCAACTCGGTTTCGAGCACGGTCTGCAATTCCGCGCGATTGCTGACGTCCAAGGCGAGTTGCAGGGCTTGTCCGAGAAACGGATGCGCGGCCTGAGGGACCAGCGGCTCCAGGGCTAGTAAGCTGCCGCGGCGAGCCACTCGCGCATAGAAAATGATCTCTTCGATCAATGCTTCGCGGTTCACTTCCTCGGAAGAAATCAGGTCCAGGACGTGGCGGAACGAGTGGACCAGCGAATCCTTGGGTGTGGTGACCAGCATTACGCCCAGCGTGCCGCCAATTACGATGAATGCACCGGCGGGTTGAAAGAAATAAGTGATTGAGATGCCCGCGGCGGCCACCCCGGCAATGATCGCTCCTAGCGCAACCACTAGCCCCAGAACAAAAACCACGTCGATACGGCGGCGCGGGCGCGACCGGTCCTGAGCCGCGAATGCGCGCACTTCTTCAGTGAGAGCCGCTTGAGTTGAGGCCAATACAATGCTCCGGGGCCCTAAAGAGCACCCAGAGGTCCAATTCGAAGTGATTGATTCCGCGTTCCGGCGGTGTTGAAAAGCGGCAAAAATTCGACGCTGCGGGGACCGGTTTTCTCTCGTATAACGAGCCGTTCAGCCTTGCAAGGACGGGAGAATCAGGCCCCGGCACTCGCCCAGGCCGATGCGACGAAAACCCGACGCCTCGCACCAGCCTCTGAGGATCACTTCGTCGCCGTCTTCCAGGAAGGCCCGCGTCTCGCCGCTGGGAAGGGGAAGCGGATCGGCGCCTCGACGGGTGAGTTCGAGCAGGCAGCCTTGATTCTGTTTTTCCGGACCGGAGACCGTGCCGCTGCCAATCAGATCGCCTGGGCGTAGAGGGCAGCCGTTGCTGGTGTGATGCGCGATCATCTGGCTCAGCGTCCAATAGAGGGATGCGAAGTCACTCCGGCTCACACGCATGGCCGCCGGCATTTTCGCCGAGCGGAGCCAAACCTCCAGAGTGATTCGAAACGCGCCATCACGGGAACCTTGAAGATGCGGGAGCGGTTGCGGGTCGCCGGCGGGCCGCTGCGGGGCGGGCGAACGAAAAGGCTCCAGGGCGTCGAGCGTGACAATCCAAGGCGAGATGGACGTCGCGAAATTCTTCGCCAGGAACGGTCCCAACGGCTGGTATTCCCAGCTTTGGATATCGCGCGCCGACCAATCGTTTAGCAAGCACACGCCGAACAGATGATCTTCGGCATTGGCGATCGGAATAGGCTGGCCCATGGGATTGCCGGGACCCAGGAACGCGCCGAGTTCCAGTTCATAGTCGAGCATTCGCGACGGCGCATAGACGGGTGAATCGCCGGCCAGGATCTGGCCTTTCGGCCGATACACCGGCGTACCGCTCAAAACGATGGACGATGCGCGGCCGTGATACGCAATCGGGATCCACTTGTAGTTTGGCGTGAGCGGCTTGTCGGCGCGAAACAGGTGGCCGACGTTGGTGGCGTGATCGATGGACGCAAAGAAATCAGTGTAATCCGGAATGTCGCATGGCAGCAGCAGTTCGGCTTCGGATATGGGCAAGATCGCTCGCTCCGTCGCCGGGGAATAGTTCGTCAACAACCCGCTCAAGCGGCCACGCACTCCAGTGCGCTCCGCGCGAGACATAGTCATAAGCGCCGTCACGGACGGGATGGCAAGAGCTTGGCTCGCGTCCAGCAGCATGTCGCCGATGGCTACGCCCACTCGGATTCGCTCCTCGCCGCGTTTCCGAAAACTGGCGTAAGGGAGATTCTGAATCGGGAAATCGCTGTCGGGGCGATTAGCGGATTCCACCCAGCTGGTCAGGTTTGGATCGTGGGTTGAATCCATTTATCCGTACAGAGGCCGACGAGGGGACTCTTCAACAACTTCTGGCGCTGGAGACTAGGGTGTTCAATCACTCTTGCGCACCTGGGTCGTTTTCGTCCTGTGCGGTTGCGCCGCGTTATTAAGGATCAGCTTCTGCACGCGCCAATTCAGAATTTCGGCGGTGTAGATTTCGTTCTCCGATGGGCAAGCCATCTCATGAATCCAGCCGAACTGCTTCAGTTGGTGGCCCATGCTGCCGAAAACGCCAACCACTTTGCCGTCGAGCGTCAGCTTGTAGATTCGCCCTGGATAGGCGTCGGCGCTGTAGAGATATTGCGTCGGCCCCGGACTGATGCAAATAGCCCAAGGCGATCCGTTTTGCATGGTTCCGTTCGGCGGAGCCGTCCCCACCGTAGACGCGGGTGGAGCGGCGGGCGGGGGATTGCCCATCCACATGTGGACGGAGGGTGGAAGCGGCACGTCTATAGTGATCTGCCGCAGAAATGTTCCGTCGGGATCGAAAACCTGGATGCGCCGGTTGCCGCGGTCGGCCACATAGATATTGCCTTGCGCATCGGAGGCGATGCTGTGCGGCGTGTTGAACTCGCCGGGGCCGCTGCCGGGAGTGCCCCATTGTTTCACCCAGTCGCCATTCTTGTCGAACTTGGCCACGCGCGAGTTAATGTAGCCGTCGCTGATGAAGATGTTGCCCTGCGTGTCCCAGGTGACATCGGTGGGTTGCCTGAATTGGCCGTTGATGGCGGGAAGCGGCGGCTTCGGATGCTTCCAAGGTTCCGTTCCTTCGTCGGAAGCTTCCTTTTTGCGCCCGAACACCATCACAACACGGCCCTCGGGATTGAACTTGATGATCATATCCGAGCCTTTGTCCACGGCCCACAGGTTATCGTCTTTGTCGAAGCGGATGGCGTGCGCGAACGACCAGGCATACAGGTTGTGGCCGATCTCGCGAATGTACGTTCCGTCCGGACCGAATTCGAGAATTTGCGCGGCAGCGGCGCCGTAGGCCGGCCCGGTGGTGTTGCCGCGCGAGAAGACGAAGACGTGTTTCTTCGAGTTGACTGCCACTCCCGAAGCCTCGCCCAGATACAGGTTGGGGGGAAGCTTGAGGAAATTGGGAACCGACTCGTAGGGAATTTCGGGAACCTGCGTTGCGATGTCGTCGGCCAACGCGACGGCAGTGAAGCAAGTGAGCGCCAGAATCAAGGAACGTGTCAAGACAACCTCCTGAGTACCGCAGAAGTCACGATATCAAATCCGAGGGCGCTCCGAATCCGAAGGCTGATATTGCCGCGCCCATGATCCGGCCGTGGAAGATCCTGGCTCCCCCATCTTCGCCGGCCGCGCCCGCCGCAACCATGAGCGGGATCAGGTGTTCTTCGCGTGGATGGGCGCTGTGCGCGCCAGGCGCATTTTTCCACAGCGCGAGCTTTGCCGTGCGTTCTTCGGGGTCGGGCGTACAGGCGGCATCGGTAAGCCACGCGTCGAATCGGTCGGAATCCGGGTTGGGATCCAGGCCGAATTGGCGCAGGTTGTGATAGCTCATGCCGCTGCCGACGATCAGCACGCCCTGGCGGCGCAGCGGACCAAGCGCGCGGCCGAGCTCCATGTGCGCCGCTGGATCCAGTCCAGCTTTTAAAGAGAGTTGAACGATGGGCACGTCGGCGTTCGGATAAATCACTTTGAAGGGAATGAAGACCCCGTGATCGAAACCGCGCGCCGGGTCGCTGCGCGAAACGATTTCTTTTTGAGCCAGCAATTCGGAGATTTCTCGCGCGAGTTCGGGCGCGCCCGGCGCGGGATATTGGATGCGGTAAGTGTGATCGGGGAATCCGTAATAGTCGTAAATCAGCGGTGGATGAGGATTGCTCGTTGCGCTGAATGCGTCGGCCTCCCAATGGCCGGAGATTGCGACGATCGCCTTCGGCCGATCCAGGGACTCGCCTAACTTCCCCAGCCACCCGGCCAACTTGTCCCAGATATGCGGAGGGTTCCAATCCATGAAGAAGCACGGACCGCCGCCGTGCGGAATGTAAAGCGATGGCAACGGATTCATACATCAATCTTAACTTTGCGTACAATGTGGCTTCCGATGGCGCGAAGCCTCTCCACTACCGCTGAACTCGCCGCCGTGGGATTGCTTGCCGCCATCGCGCTGGGCTTCGGCATCGACGGCGCCGGGATGGCGAGTGGCTATGTCGATCCGATTCTGCACGCCGGGGCGCAGGATGAAGCTGTTTACGGCCACGCCGCGGCAAGGATGCTTCGCACGGGTCATTGGATGACCCCGATTTTCCTCGACCGGTTCATGCTCAACAAGCCGCCGCTGTTGATGTGGGCCGGAGCAGCGAGCATGCGGTTAGCGGGGATCACTCCACTAGCGCTGCGATTGCCGGTGCTCGCCGCGGGGGTGCTGTGCTGCGTGTTGGTCTATGGGTGGGTGAGGCGATCGCAATCGGTACCTTCGGCAATCGCGAGCGTGGTGCTTTTGATCGGGACGCCCGTGTTCTTCTCGATCGGCAGAAAATTTATGACCGACGCATTGCTGACGCTGTTGGTCGTAGCGTCGATGTTTTTGGTTGCGGCGGATCCACGCTGGGAACGGCGCGCCACAGCGTTCGCATTCGGCGCTCTCTCTGGCGCCGCGGTGATGACCAAGAGCGCAGCGGGGTTGCTTCCGCTGTTGATCCTCGCAGTCTACTGGGTTTTGGCGGGATCGAAGGAACGTCCGCCGTTGCAAAGGATGTTGGTGGCGTTGGCAGTAGCGGCGATCGTGGCTGTCCCCTGGCACATCTACGAATTTGTCGTTCACAAGGATTGGTTCGTCGCCGAGTACGTGCGATTTCAATTGTTAGGGTCGGGAATAACGGCGCCCTCGCGATATACCGGAGACACCAACTTTTGGTTTTACCTTCGGACTCTTCTGCTCACCGATCCAATCTTGCTGCTCTTATGGCTGACCAGCCTTCCATGGCTCGTGATGGCGTGGAAGCGATCGGATAACGTGCGAGCCCGCTTGCTCGCAGCATGGGTTCTCACGTCGGTGGTCTGCCTGGGAGTGTTTGGAACGCGCGCCGCGTATTACTTGTTGCCGCTCTTGCCCGCGCTAGTGCTCATGAGCGTCGAGTTTTCTCCGCTGCTGCGCGGCGGGCTGGCTTGGCCCGCGTGCGCCGTGCTGATGATGGCGTTTAGCGTCAAGGTGTGGGCCGGCGATGCTTCATGGGGGCTCGACTATGGCGCCAAGAGCGTTCCTCCGGCCGCGGCGCTCGATAACTACAGCCGCCTGCGCCGCTCGAACGAATTGCTGATCGTGTCGCCGGATGATGAATTCTATGCGTCGGTGCTGGACTTGCCGAAGGTCCGCTATGTCTATCTGGCTCCCTTGGACGCCACCAAAACTTCCGAATTATTTTATCGCCTCGGCATGATTCTGAGCGACGAAGAGTTCTGCTCGCTCCCACGCTTGCTGCCGGTGTATGAGCAGCGGCTCCGAGCCTGGAAGCTGCCGGAAGGCTTGCAGCCTGAAGCGACGCTGATCGATAGCGGGGCGGCTTCGGAATTGGCCGAAGTCATCCGCTGCAGTCCGGACCGGGATTTTATGATTCCTGAGGCGCTGCGTGAGATTGCCGTGGGCGCCGCCTCCGCCACTCACACAGTTACCCAGACCCAGGCTGGGAGGTTCTTCCTGTTGTCAAAAACCTCCAGCCGCCGCCCAACGGTTTCTATTGCGCCGGGGACGGTGGGTCGAGACTAACAGCAGTAACCACTACGCCCAGTTCACGCGCGTCGCCGTTCAGGCCACTCGAGGATTTATCCAATCGAAAGTTCACCGCGACGAAGCCGGACCGAAGCGCCTCAGCCGCCACGTGAGCCGAGTAGGTGTATTCATCCGACCTTGAGAAAGTACGCGCGGGGAGTTCGTGTCCACCGGCGTCCGCGCTGAGCGTCATCGCGCCGAGACTCCGAATCTGGACTTCGGGAATGTAGAGTTTGAGCGCCAGCTCAGCACCGTTCTTTTCGGAGCCTGGCGGCGCTTTGAGCAGAACCGAGAAGTTCTTCGCGGTCCAGCGCGATTTTCCCCCTTCGATGCCGTACAAGCCATTCAACAGTTGAGCCGCCTGCGCTGGATCGGCCATATTCACGCCGCTTGTGGCGCGGGGATTGGATGTCTCGCCATAAACGTCAAACGATTCCGATTCAAATACGTGGGTCTGCCAGAAGGTGCCGCCATCGAAATGCCGTGTGAGCCCGTACCCAAGCAGGGCCAGAAGATCGGCCCACCGCTGTCTCTCGGACAGATTCTTATAGCCAATCAGCACTAACTCGCGCCGGTCCGAGGCGAACAACGCGGCTGGATCGTCGGCGGTATTCTTTGTGGACCAATCCCAGTATGCCCCTCCGTGAAAATTGCTGTAGATGTTGGCGGGAAAATAGGGCTGCACTGCGACGGTTGAATAACCGATGGCGTAGAGTCCACCGGATGGCAAGCCGGTCTGCCTAAAATATTGAGCTGTCGCTAGACTCCCCGAGTAGGCATGACTCCAGTCGTAACGGATGGCCGCGGCGGTCCAGTAACATTGAAATCCAATAGCGGCGATCAGCGCCAAAAGTGTGGGCGCAGTGATTCGGGTCTTGTTTGCCGAGATCCAGATCGCAAACAGCCAGGCTAAGAAGAGGATGCCGAAGTGCCAAAGCTGCGCGTAGACAAGAGTCCCAAACAGGCAGAAGGCCGCGCTCGATAGCAGGAAGAATAGCCATCCGCCGCCTCGCCACAAGACCGGCCAGGAAAGCGCAATTACGGCTAGGGATGTGACCCAGGAACCGGTAAAAGCTCCGCCCAAGCCCGCTTTGGCGACTTCCGGAAGCAGATGCAGGTTGGCGAACCCGCGATGCTCGGCAAAAGCGACGTCATTCGCCGGCCAGGCGCAAATCGAGAAGAAAACCAGGACCGACCAGTAGATCAGCCCCGCAAGCACGAGCTTCCTGCGTTCGGAAGGCTGCAGTCCCTTCCGTCGTAACAGCAAGGGCCCATAAAGAGTAATCCAAATGCAGACCGAGATCAGAAAGCCGTGTACGCTCACGCCAGCCAGCAGCGCCAGCAATGCCGTCATCAAGGCCGGTCTGCGCGACGCCTGCGGATAAAGAGCCGCAATCGCAAATAATAAAGGCGCTATGAAAGCATAGCTGCGCGCAATAACCGCATATTGGTAATAAAGATAATAAGTGAATGGCAGGGAAATGCGAATGAACAGCGGCAGCGGTGCATATCGAAGTACCAGAACTGCAGCGGCCAGCCCCAGGCTTCCCGAAACGAAACCGTAAGCCGAATAAGGCAGCCCCAGCCGAGTCGCTGCATGCACCATGGTTTGCCACAGCCCGGGCGTCCCTTCATAATGCAGCAGATGGCCCCATAATTGAGCCAGGCTTGCGTCGCGGCCCAGCAGCCAGGATTGCGCCTCGTCGGCCCACGGCTCATGGCGATGAATCGTAAAGGCCACGAGCGCCGCATAGGCTGCGGCGAACAAAGCTAGTAGGGAACGTTTTGTAACGTTTTGCATTTTGTTCTGCTCTAATTCTAGAAACGAAACTTTGCGTTTCAGCGGACTTGTATGGTGAGATAAATAGAGTATACGGCTTCCCGTCCGCCTGTACGTCCGCGCCGCCTTTCATTTATGACTGACACCTCCCGAGGGACCGCCGTAATCATTGGAGCGGGGCCGGCTGGCCTGACCGCTGCGCTGGAGCTTTTGCGGCGGACCGGTATCAAGCCCCTGGTGCTGGAAAAGAGCGCGTACATGGGCGGCATCTCGCGCACCGTTGCCTACAAGGGAAATCGCATCGATATCGGCGGCCACAGGTTTTTTTCAAAGTCCGATCGAGTAATGAACTGGTGGACTTCGATGCTCCCGGTGGAGCAGACGAGCGAGGCCAACCACCGGCTGGTTTATCAAAGCCAGGAGCGCGCATTGATCGCAAAGACGGCCGTGAATGGACGTGCGCCGAACCCCGAGGTGGACGACCTGGTAATGCTGGTGCGCCCCCGCAAATCGCGCATCTTCTACCTGCGGAAATTCTTCGACTATCCGCTCAAGCTGGATGTTTCCACGCTTCGCAATCTGGGCGTGGTCCGCACCTTGAAAGCAGGACTGAGCTACATGGCCAGCGCGATGCGGCCCATCCGTCCCGAGAAAACGCTCGAGGATTTTCTCATCAACCGCTTCGGACGCCATTTGTATCGAACATTCTTTAAGAGTTATACCGAAAAAGTGTGGGGCGTGCCGTGCGATCAGATCAGCGCGGAATGGGGAGCGCAGCGCATCAAGGGACTCTCTTTGCGCAAGGCGTTGGCCCATCATTTCAAGAAGCTCGTCAACAAGCGCTCGGGGGAGATTGGTCAAAAGGATACGGAGACCTCGCTAATCGAAAAGTTCCTCTACCCGAAATTAGGCCCCGGCCAGCTGTGGGAAGAAGTCGCCGGCAGGGTGGTAGCAGGCGGCGGGGAAATTCTCACCGGCTGGACCGTGTGTGGCATTCACACCTCTGGAGAGCGCGTTACGGGTGTCACAGCGCGCAACGATGCGGGTGAGCGGCGCTTTTTTCCGGCGCAGTATGTATTCTCCACCATGCCCGTCAAGGAGTTGCTTCAGGCTTTCGATGCGCCGCCTCCCGCGGAGGTTTCTGAAGTGAGCGACGGACTGATGTATCGCGACTTCATTACCGTCGGGTTACTGCTCAAACGTCTCAATATCCGCGAGCCAGGTGAACCGCTGTTGAAGGACAACTGGATCTACATCCAGGAGCCAGATGTGCTGGTAGGCCGGATGCAGATCTTCAACAACTGGAGCCCCTACATGGTGAGCGATCCTGAAACGGTCTGGATCGGGCTGGAGTACTTTTGTAACGACACCGACCCACTGTGGCATAAGTCCGATCGGGATATGATCGCGCTCGCGCTCCAAGAAGTCGAAAAGATGGGGATCGTCGCCAGTTCGGACTGCCTGGACGCCACCGTCATCCGCATGGAAAAGACCTATCCGGCATACTTCGGGACTTACGACCGATTCCATGTCGTTCGCGAATTTGTGGATCGCTACCACAACCTTTTTCTGGTTGGCCGCAATGGCATGCACAAATACAACAATCAGGACCATTCCATGTTGACGGCGATGACCGCGGTGGACAACATTGTCGGAGGAAGACGCGACAAAGCCAACATCTGGGCGGTCAATACGGAGATGGATTACCATGAATCGCGCGGCGATATCTCCGGCGACGCCGGCCAGGAGCGAGCCGTCACGGCTGTTTCCTGACGGCGACCCGATAGCGAGACCCGCAGCATTCTGCGAGAATGGACTCGGGCCTGTCGTACGGGTGGTCGCTCGCTAGCCGGTTTACCAGTTGGCGGGAGGAAAGTCCGGTCTCCACAGGGCAGCATGCCGGCTAACGGCCGGGGGGGTTCGCTCAAAGCGGATTTCACGGAAAGTGCCACAGAAAATATACCGCCGGGGACTTGGGCGCAAGCTCGATTTTCGGTAAGGGTGAAAAGGTGCGGTAAGAGCGCACCGCGGATGGAGCGATCCGTCCGGCAGGGCAAACCCCATGCGGAGCAAGACCAAATAGGGGAGGAGGAGCGGCCCGCTCCGTTCGACTTCCGGGTAGGTTGCTAGAGCTTGGCAGCAATGCCTTGCCCAGACGAATGACCGCCGCCCTTCGGGGTACAGAAACCGGCTTACAGGCCGGCAGGCCCAATGAACTTGCCCGCGGCGGTGGGGCGCGGCTCCATCCGAGCCGTGAAGTGGAACGTACTGCCATGGCCCTCTTCACTCTCCACCCAAATGCGTCCGTCCATCATCTGGATCAGACGGCTGGCGATGGTCAAGCCCAGACCTGTTCCGCCGAATCTCCGCGTGAAGGAGCCGTCCACCTGAGTGAATGCGTCGAAAATCAGGGACTGCTTTTCGGCCGGGATGCCGATTCCTGAGTCGCGCACAGAAAAGTGAAGCGCGTCCGCGCCTTCGGGCCAGCGCTCGATTGCGACGGACACTTCACCCCGGTCGGTGAATTTGATCGCGTTCCCGATCAGATTAACCAGAACTTGCCGCAGCCGTCCAGCGTCCCCGCACAGCAGCGCCGGGACATCCGGATCAATGTCGCACACAAGACGCAGGCCTTTCGCGCCCGCCGGAACTTTCAGGCCCCTCAGCATGTCGAGAACTACGGCGCGGAGATCGAACTCCCGCGTATCCAGGCTCAACTTGCCGGCTTCAATCTTCGAGACGTCGAGTATGTCGTTGATGATGGTGAGTAGCGACGCCGCGGAATCCTGGACGAGCGTTAAATACTCACGCTGTTCGGCGTCCAGGCTGGTATCGAGCAAAACCTCGGTCAGACCGATGATGCCGTTCATTGGAGTGCGAATCTCATGGCTCATGTTGGCCAGGAACTCGCTCTTGGCGCGGCTGGCGGATTCGGCTGCCTCCTTAGCATGCAGAAGCTCCGCTTCGGCTTGTTTGCGCGCCGTGATGTCCATTCCGTGCGCAACGATGTTGCAAATGTTGCCTTGGCGGTCGCGGAGCGGCCCCAGGGTCATGTCGACTACCAAGTGCAACTGCCCCCGAATGAGAGGCCTGGTTTCAAACCGGACCACTTCGCCGGCAGCCGCGCGGGCCATCATTTCGCGCAGCAGATTCTGCTGCTCCGGGCTGTGTCGCCAGCCTTCGGTCTCCCAGAATCGCTGTCCGATGATGTCCTCGGGCCGGATCCCGGCAGGCTCCAGCGTGCCGTGGTTGCAGTCGATCAATAGGCCGTCCAGAGTGAACACTCCAAGAAACCCGAAGAGCGATTCAATGATGTCGCGGAGCCGTTGTTCGCTCGCGGCCAATTGGGCCGCAGATTCCAGCCGATCCGTCATGTCGCCGATGGCGCCGACAATGCGTATGGGCGCACCCTTATCGTTGCGGACGATGAGTCCGCGCGAAACCACCCAGCGATACGTGCCGTCGCGGTGCTCCAGCCTCAGTTCGTCGGCGAATCTGTCTTGGTCCAGTTCCTGACTGTAGCGTTGCACCGCTTCGGCCATCCGCGCGCTATCGTCGGGATGAATGCGCCCGAAGAAGGACTCAGGGGCGTTAGGCAGCTCGTCATCGCGATACCCCAGAATTTCTTTGTAGCGCGGCGACAGATAGTAAGCGTCTGTGACGATATTCCAATCGAAAATGCCTTCGTGGATGGCCTCGGTCACCAGCGCATAGCGTGCCTCGCTTTCACGCCGCGCGGCCTCGGCTTTGACACGCTTGGAAATGTTGCGGCCATTCCAAAGAAGGTGGCTGCAATTTCCTTGCTGGTCCATTACCGGGTAGATGGATACCTCCAGTGCGTCGCGCAGCTCGGAGGACGGTGTATCGAATCGAAGTATCGTCCTCTCCTCGGCCGCTTGCCGGTAAACCAGGCGGCGCGCTTCGATTTGTTCGGGAGATAACCCGGTAGCGGTCAGAAGATCGCTGAAGTCCTTGCCCAGGAAGTCCGCCGCGGTTTGCCCCATTCTCGATTCAAAGTTTTCGATGAGGGCGCGATTGACAGCCTCTGTAACAAAGACATTCCCAGCCTGGACCCGGAAAAGCGCCTGCAAATCCGAAGTGGAGTTGAAGATCACTTTCTGCCGCGCTTCGCTTTCCCGAAGGGCCGCTTCTGTCAGCTTCTGTTCCGTGATATCGAAGCAGTAGCCGGCGATTTCCACTACATTGCCGGCCGCGTCCCTCACCAGCCGGAGTTCATCGTGCGTCCAGCGGTACTCGCCACTCTTGGTGCGGAAGCGATAGTTATAGCTGTGTGTATCGCGCTCCAGCACTCCCGCCAGATGGTGGTAAACGGCGCTCACATCGTCGGGATGGATCCGGTCAGCCCAGAATCTGGGTTGCCGCAGGAAGTCCTCTGGCTCGTATCCCCAAAGCGCCCTGACTCCGTCCGTGACGAATGTGGCCGCGAAGTCACCTCCGGCCTGGCAGGTGTACATGGCGACGGGACTGGCATTGACCAGCGATTCCAGCCGCCCGAGTTTCGTTGGCCCCGCTTCCAGATTCTGCGCTAGCGATGTCAGAGAAGTTTCCATGACCGGCCCGGGCCCGCCACCTGCGTTGCCTGCATCGTATTCGATCTAAAGTACATGGATCGACCGTTTCTAATAAGAAATCGGCTGATTTTATCCCGGCCTTTAGGATAAATCCCGTCAAAGCCTGGGGTGTGCCATCTTGGAAGGAGTGCTGAAACCTTGGCCCTGGCTTCGCTCCGCCCTTGACCACGGCACGCATCAACAGGTCACCCGCATGGGGCTGTTGTTCACCTTGACGTGCGTTCTGGTGTCACTGGCGGCGTTCGTCTCCGCCAACAACCTGCTTTTCCTGATTCTGGCGCTGTTGCTGGCAACCTGGATCGTGTCGGGATTTATCGGCCGCCTTTCCCTGGCTGGACTGGAACTGGATTTTCTCTTGCCCGAGCATCTGTGCGCCGGGCGAAAGCTGATAGGGCGCGTCGTCCTCCGCAACACCAAGCGCTGGATGGCCTCATTCTCCATCCACGTGGCCGGATCGAGCGACAGCGGGCTCTCGCAGCCGCTCTATTTCCCCGTGATTCCCGGCGGAGCGCGCATCGAGGCGCCGGTGGAGCTTTTCTTCGCACGCCGGGGCGCCTATCGGCAGAACAGCTTTCGCTTCTCCACCCGATTCCCGTTTGGATTCGCCGAGCGGCGCATCAATGTGCGGCTGGTGCGCGACATTATCGTGTATCCGTCCATCGATCCACAGGCCGGTTTCGAGGAACTGCTGATCTCGTTACAGGGCGAGATTGCATCGTTTTATCGCGGGCAGGGAAACGATTTCTATCGCATCCGGCCTTATGAAGCGCTCGAAAGCAGCCATCATGTGGATTGGAAAGCCACCGCGCACACGGGCGACCTGCAGGTACGCGAATTTGCGCGCGAACGAGAACAGGCCGTGGCCTTTTTCCTCGATCTTGACACCCCTGCCTCGCAAGCCGTTTGGTTTGAATCGGCCGTGGACCGCTGCGCCTTTCTCGCCTGGAACCTTTCCCAGCGCGGATCGCGAATCCGCTTTTGCACCCAGGAAGTGGACTGGCAGCTTCCCGAGGAGGCCGATGTCTATACCATCCTGAAGTACCTTGCGATCGTCTCGCCTCGGCAAGGCAGGCGGCTGACTGCATCGCAGGATCGCAACGTGTTCCAGATTGTCTTCTGCGCTTCTCCTGAACGGCTCGCCGAAGCGGGCTGGGAACTGGGCGGAAGTAACCTGCGCCTGCTGACGCCCGACACCGGAATTCTGACTTCCGACTCCTGAATTCTGACTCCTGAATTCTGAATTCTCAGAAAATCAGCTTCAGCCCAAATTGAATCTGCCGCGACGTGGTGGCCGTCGCGGTGATTAATCCAGCCGACGGGCTGATGGCGCCGTTCGAAAAGACCGTCGCATTAGGCGTTCCGAAGTTGGTATGGTTCAGCACATTGAAAACCTCCGCGCGGAATTGCAAATTCGTCCGCTCGGTGATGGCGGTGGTTTTGAATAGCGAAGCGTCCACCTCCGCCAAACCCGGTCCGCTAAACACTCCCCGGCCTAAATTCCCGTACGTGCCCGCAATGGGCAGCTCAAACGCCATCGGATTGAACCACTGATTCGGGTTGCTTAACACCACCGGTCCGGAGAACGCCGGATTGAGCGAAGGACGATCCGGATTTCTGGTATCGCCGTCTCCGGATCGATTCGATCCAATCTGCGGGGTGAAAGGAAAGCCGTCCATCAGTGAGACAATCGTGTTGAACTGCCAGCCGCTCACCAGCCGGTTTCCAATGCCGCCTAAGTTGTTGGCCCACGCCTTGCCTTTACCGAAAGGCAGCTCGTAGGTGCCCGAAATGCTGGCTGAATTGGGAATGTTGTACGCGGAAGGTCCCCAGTCCTGGTGCAGATCGTTGCGGTTCAGGATCATTTGCGCCTGATTGTTGGCCTGCGCTCCAGTGAGCCCCGAATTCATATCCAGATCCTTCGACCAGGTATAATTCGCGCGGAACTGCAGGCCATTGCTGAACCGATGGCTCACGTCCACTTGCAGGGCGTTGTAGCTGCTGTTGCCTTCGGTGTACCAGAAGAATCCCGCGCCCAGATTGGGATTCGGGCGGGTGGCGCCGGGACCGGGAATATACTGCGCCCCTTCCGGCACGATATGAGGAATCTTGGCCAAACTCGCCGCGGTTGCATCGCCGCCCGCCGAACAGCCGCTCGGGTTGGAACAAATCTGCGCCGGAATGGTGTTGGGATCGATACTCAGCAAGCCGTGGTATCCGAACGAGCCGACGTAGGCCACGCGCAGCACTGTGTTGTGACTCAGTTGCTGTTCCACCGTAAAATTCCATTCCTGGACGGTCGGAGTCTTGGCATTGGGCTGCACACCCTGCGGAGCGAAGATGGTGCCGGGCGCCGGTGGCACGCCGGGCGTGATGGGAACCAGCGAAGGCAGCAATCCGGTTTTTGAAATGGAACCGTTGTAGGGTGGGATCGAGTTGAGTAGGAAACTCAGGTCGTCGATCAACGAATAGTACATGCCATAACCGGCGCGCACCGCGGTCTTCCCGTTACCGAACACATCCCACGCCAGGCCCGCCCTGGGGCCTAACAGGTGGGTGGCATTGTTTTGAGTAAAAACGGAACCGCCCACTTGCGGGGTGGTGATCAGGACGCCGTTCGAATCGGTCAGATAGTTGGCGGCTCGGCCCGACTCTTCGTTCCAGCCCGTGGTGAATTCGTAGCGCAGGCCGGCCTGGAAGGTGAGATTCGGGCGCAATTTGATGGAATCTTCGAAATACGCCGCGCCGAAAAGGCTTCGCCAGCCCAGTTCGTTGGGGTCCGGCACCGCTTGAAACGACGTCACCGTCCCTTGCAGGAACGTCGTCAAACTCGCGAAACTGGCCTGCCCCAACTGGCGCGACGCGGTGTTCTCGTTGTCCTGAATGCGTTGGAACCAGACTCCCGCCGTGATCTGGTGGCGTCCTTTGACGATCTGCACGCCGTCCGTATAAGTGAAAAGATTTCTGCGGTTCCAAACGTTAGAGGCGTTGTTGGGGCCGGCCGAAGTAATGGAGCCTCCCGCGGTTGTGGTCAAGCCGCCGCCGATCACCAAGCCGCCAGGTCCCAATCCAGTCACCAACGAAGTGCTCGCGGGAAAGGATGCTAGATCGAGCGGAGCATAGCTCCAGGCGGCGCGCGAAAACCCGGCGCGAAATGTGTTGAGGATCTCCGGTGAAACCACGTGCGTCTCCTCCACGCTGGCTATTTGGCTGCGCAATGTTTCATACGCCGCAAACAGCGGGTCGGACTGGGGCATGGTGCTATCGCCGTCGTCGATCGTGTAGGCCGCCGAAAAAGTGTCCCGGTCGCTGAGGTTATAGTCGGTTCGAAGCGTTCCGAAATCTTCACGAATGTCCTGCCGGGGATTGTTATAGGAAAGCGCCGTTCCGCTGGGCAGTCCGCCCACCGTCAGCTCCGCGCCATTCACCGCCGGCCAGAGTTGCATGTAGTTGAGCATCGCGGTGTCCAGCTTGGCCACCGGCGTATAAACGCCCGCGGCGTTCGGCAGCAATCCCTGCCGCGCCTCGTTGTCCGGGACCACGCTAACACTGCTTATCGCCAACGCTTGCCGGAATCCTTCATAGTTTCCAAACAGAAACCACTTGTCTTTCTTGACCGGCCCCCCCAGCGAGCCGCCGAACTGATTCCGGCGGAACGGAGGAACGGCGTCTTTATCGAAAAAGTTGCGGGCGTCCAGATCGCTGTTCCGCAGAAACTCGTACAGCGAACCGTGCAGCAGATTGGTTCCCGATTGAGTGACCACGTTCACCTGCGCGCCTGCGCGTTTTCCGTACTCGGCGCCGTAGGCGCCCGTCAGCACGTTGAACTCGCGGATGGCGTCAATTCCCAAAAGCTCCCCGCTGACGCCGCCGGGGCTGATGGCCAGCTGGCTGGTTCCCGTGTATTCGATGCCGTTCAACAGGATCAGATTCTCGTAGGTCCGGCGGCCATCCACCGAAAACGTATTGCCGTTGCTGGTGCTGGTTCCCGCGCTCTTCAGCGCGCTGTAGTTGACCGCGCCAGGATTCAGAGTGATCAGATTGTCGAAGCTCCGCCCGTTGAGTGGCAGGTCCTTGATCTGCCGCTCGCCCACCACGCCCGACACCGCGGATGTCGTGGTATTGACCACCGGCGCCTCGGCGGCCACCGTCACCTGTTGGACCAGTTCGCCTACTTCGAGCTGTAAGTTGACAACTGCCTCTTGGCCCACCAAAAGATCGATTCCCGTCCGCACCGCCGACTTGAAGCCGGCCTTCTCCGCCGTAACTTCTTGCGGGCCGAGCGGCAGGGAAAGCACTATGTAATGGCCTGTCGAATCCGTCGTCGTCGCTCTGCTTGCCCCGGTTTCGAGGCTCTTGACTGTCACCATTGCGCCCGAAACGCCGGTGCCGGTGGGATCTTCGACGGCGCCTGAAATCGCTGCCGTCACTTGAGCCCGCAGCGGCGCTGTAAGCAGAGCAAGCGCCAGTAGCCAGTGGCAAATACTCCCTAACAGCCGTGGCTCAGTAATGCGCAGTCTTACTGCACCGCGCGCGTCGGCAAGCGACCCACTCCTGGAGCGTTTGTTCAAACAGCCCTCCCTACAATGCGTTGTAATGGCGAAACGGTACTACGATTATATGGGAGTGCGGCGGACCCTATGGAGCGACGCGGAACGTGGTCCAGGGGCGTGAATCGAGATCGCGCAACACGCCTTTCTCCCAGGCGAACTGCGGGTACTTCTTCAGGTGCTCGGCGGCCTTGAAGTCGATTCCATCGGCGTGACCCATGGCGGCGGTGAACGACATCCGGGTCAGCATGGCGGCGTCGGCGGCCTTGTTCTGCACCGTGCCTGCGGGCCCGAATGCGGGCTGCCAGGGACTGGACCCGCGCGTGGAGAGATCGATATGTCCGCACAGCGTCCGCTCGCTCGGCGCGTTCTGATGCGAGAACGTGTCATAGTGATCGGCCAAAAACGCTTGGGCTGCCGCGACGTCGATCTTGCCCTTGTTCTCTTGCATGAGCTGCTCCCAACGGACGTGCCGCGCATTGCCGCTGACGCTCAGATCGGCGACCGGGTAATCGCTGGCCTCATCGCGAATGAGTTCCGGGTTGGCCGGAAAGTTCGATCCAACGAAATATCCGTCATGCGTGCGCTGCAGCGTTACGTGCTTTAGCCCCAGTTCCAGGTTCGCGATTTCGTTGTTGCGTGTATCGGCGATCAGCCAGGTATTGGCATAGCCCCCATTGTTGCCGTCTTCCATAATGCGGGCGTAGTCGTCGATGTTGGCGGCGTATTGCATGGCTTTGCGCGCGCGTTCGAACTCGGGGATGCCTTGCGGATCGAAGCCCGCGAAGTGCCCGATGGTGGTTTCGGTGATGGCCAGACCCGCGCTGTTGACGCCAAAGTCGTCGCCGCTATGAATCAGTCCCGGCATGCCGTCCATCAAGATGCGATAGCCTTCCGACGGCGCGATGTCGAAGACGATGTTCCAGCGCGAGCCTTCTTTATATTCGGTCCAGTTGTTGTGGGCGATCACCACCTTGCCGTCGCGCGTGTAGCTGCCCACTGCGACGAAGGCGCTGCAATGTTCGGGCACCGGCCTGCGCGCCGATGAAACCTGATGCTGCTTGTCGTACCAGCCGGTGTAGTAGGGCGAAAGCTCCAGCCACGCGTTCATGGCCACCACGTCCCACAGATCCAGCGCTACGCCGCGCGCCTTCAACCCTTCGGCAATCCCCTTCAGCTCTTCGCGATACTGCGGCTCCACACGTGGCCACAGCACCTTCTCGGCGGCGCTGCGGAAGAACGAATAGGGCTTGCGGCTGTCGTGAGTCAGGCCAACGACGATCGTCTTCTGAGCGTCTTCAATTTCGGGCGCGAGTAAATAGCCATGCTGATATCCGATTTCAGCCGGTGTCCCTTCCAGGTGCACAAAGATCCAGCCGTTCAACTCCGGTTTGCGAAATGCCTTGCTGAGCCGCGGGTCGGATTGATTCACACGAGCCGGCGCGGCAAACAGACTCGCCGCGAAAAAAAGGACTAACGCAGTTCGTCGAGGCATGATTCCTGAGGATAGCAGGAACCGTGGGGAACTAACCAAACCGACGCTGCGTAGTCTAAACAGCCATGCGATCCATCGGGAAGGATATTCAATTTGCCCTACGGGCGTTTCGCAAGTCTCCGGTGTTCACCGTTGTAGCTCTCTTATCACTGGCGCTTGGGATCGGGGCGAACACCGCTATCTTTACGCTGCTCGATCAAGTGTTGTTGCGCCTGATGCCGGTCAAAAACCCGCAGCAACTGGTCCTGCTCCACATGGAAGGCTTCCACTACGGCAGCAACTGGGGCTACAACTCGCTCTCTTATCCGATGTATCGCGACTTTCAGGACCACAACTCGGTCTTCAGCGGCATGTTTTGCCGCCGCATCCAGGACTTTAGCTTTGGTTTTCAAGGGCAGACAGAGCGTGCGCGCGGCGAACTGGTTTCAGGGACGTATTTTCCGGTGCTGGGCGTGGGCCCGGCGATTGGCCGCATGTTCACACCGGACGACGACCGGGTTCCCGATGGCCATCCTTTGGCCATTCTCAGTTATTCCTACTGGCAATCTCGATTCGCGGGCGACCGCGCGATTATCGGCAAGAACGTCTTGGTGAACGGACACAATTTCACAGTGGTTGGCGTGGCGCAAAAGGGATTTGACGGATTGGATTTGGGCAACCCCAGTCAAATCTTCGTGCCCATCATGATGCGGCCTCAATTGATGCCCGAGCTCAACGAGCAGTTCGATTTTCATAACCGGCGAACCCGCTGGGTGAACGTGTTCGGACGTCTGAAGCCCGGCATTTCGCGCGAACAGGGGCAGGCCTCGCTGCAGCCCTACTTCCACGCGATGCTCGAGATGGAGGTGAAGCAAGCCGAGTTCAACAAAGCCACCAACGAAGTGCGCGCGCGCTTCCTGCAGAACGTGATCCAGGCGCTTCCTGGTTCGCAGGGGCAGCCCTATCTCCGCAAAATGTTATCGACTCCACTGTGGGTGCTCATGGCTCTCACCGGCGGCGTCTTGCTGATTGCGTGCGCCAATGTCGCCAGTCTGCTGATAGCTCGCGCGGCGTCGCGGCAGAAAGAAATCGCGATCCGGCTCGCCATCGGCGCCGGGCGTTTTCGCATCATTCGTCAGTTGCTGGTGGAGAGCCTGTTGCTTTCGCTCGCCGGCGGAGTTTTGGGTTTGCTGCTAGCCATCGCAACGGACCGCGCGCTGCTGGCTTTCCTGCCGCCCGAGACCGTCGATCTTAAACTGTCAACCACGCCAGATCCGCGCATCCTGCTATTCGCCACGTGTGTGTCGGTGCTCACCGGGTTGATTTTCGGGCTTGTGCCTGCCCTCCAAGCGACAAAGCCCGACGTGGCGCCCGTTCTGAAGGACACCGTCGGTGGAATCGTGGGTGGGGGGACCCACGTGCGTGTTCGCAAGGCCTTGGTGGTGGCGCAGGTGATGCTGTCGTTGCTCCTGCTGATCGGCGCGGGCCTGTTCATTCGGAGCCTGCGCAACCTGCGCGATATGGGCCCCGGATTCACCACCGGCAATTTGGTGACGTTCGAAATCGATCCTTCACTCACCGGCTACAACGCCGATCGAGCCAAGATTTTGTACAACCAGCTAGCCTCCAACCTTGCTGCGATTCCTGGAATTCGCTCCGTTGGCCTGGCAGCAGTGAGAATCCTCGAACAAAACGAGTCGGATAGCTGGCTGACCATCGAGGGCTATCGGGCCAAGCCTACCGAGACCCCGGACGCTTACATGAATTGGATCGGGTCCGGCTATTTCAAAACGCTGGGCGTGCCGCTGGTGTCCGGGCGAGATTTTACCGATCGGGACCGGCAGAGCCAACAACACGGAGACAAGCCGGATTCCCAAGTTTCGCGCGTCGTCATCGTGAACGAAAAATTTGCTAAGCGCTTCTTCGGTTCGGTCGATAAAGCGGTCGGTCGCCATGTCGGATATGGAATCGATCCGGGTACGAGAACCGACATGGAGATCGTCGGCGTCGTCAAGGACATCAAGTACACCAGCTTGCGCGATGAAGTGCCCGTTCAGATGTTCGAGCCGTATCTCGCCAATAACTTCGTGAGCGGCGGCATGACCGTCTACGTTCGCACCACCATGGCGCCCGAGCCATTCTTCGCGTTGGCGCGCGCCAAGGTGCGCGAATTGGACTCGAACGTGTCGGTTTACGGCATGCGAACCATGGAGGAGCAAATTTCGAACTCCTTGCTGGTGGAGCGCTTGGTCGCCAGCTTATCGGCCGTGTTCGGTTTTCTCGCCACCTTGCTCGCCGTCATCGGATTGTATGGCGTCATGGCTTATACCGTAGCCCGGCGCACCCGCGAAATCGGAATCCGCATGGCGCTGGGAGCTTTTCAAGGCGATGTGATCTGGATGGTGATGCGCGAAGTGCTGGTGCTGGTTTGCGTGGGCCTGGCGGCCGGCTTGGCGGGCGCATTCGTTCTCACGAAACTGGTCCAGACGCAACTCTACGGAGTCACCGGTCACGATCCGGCTACGGTCGTCCTGGCCGCGCTAGGTCTGGCGGTAGTAGCCAGCGCCGCCGGTTACATCCCAGCCCTGCGAGCCAGCCGTATCGACGCCATGCGAGCGCTGCGTTACGAATAGTAGTGGGGCGGGCGCCCGCGCCCGCAGCCGACGCCCCCGTCGGCTTCCGTTCTCGGTGCTATCGTTGCGACCGCAATGAATAAGGCCGATCCCAAAGCGCCTTGTTCCCGATGCTATCGCCATAGATAACCACCTCGACGCGGCGATTCTGCCCGCGCCCGGCCGCAGTCGCGTTGGATGCGATGGGCCGGGAATTGCCGTATCCCACGGCCACGATCGAGTCCGGGCGCGCCCCGCGTGCGATCAATGCGGCTCGAACCGCCTGCGCGCGTTCTTCCGAGAGGCCTTCCACATCGGCGTAGCCTTCCACGCGTACGGTGAGCTCAGGATGCGAAGACAAGATGGTCGCGATGTTGCGCAGACGAGCCCCGGCATCCGGGCGGATCGTATCGTTACCCGATTCAAACATCGAATCGCCTACGGTCGCCACCAAGCCCCTCGGCGTGTCTTGCGTGATCAGCGTTCCATTCAGCTGCGCGAGTAGCTGCGCGCGAAATTGCATTCTTGACTTGTCCAGCGGCGCCACTATCGTCTGGCGTTGTACCGTCGGCGGTGGTGGAGGCGGCGCTAAGACCGCCTGCTGCGCGGCTCTGGCCTGCGCCTCGGCCTGAGCTGCATCCTCACGGGCCTGGGCGGCTTGCTGCGTTTCCGCCTGTGCGTCGGCCCGCGCCTGGGCAGCGTCTTCTTCCGCACGCCGGCGCAGTTCGCTTTGATTCTGAGACCGCTCTATTTCCCGCGCGTGTTGCTCTTCATCCCGGCGCTTCACCGCGATGGTGCGAGCGTCTTCGGCCATCTGCGCCGCCTCGCGGGCGCCGGACACAATGGCGTGCGTATCCATCTTGCGTGCGTTCATATCCTGCGCTTGCGATAACAACGCCGTGGCTTTGCCAATGGAGTCGGGCGCATATTGATCGGCGCCCAGCGATCGCGCGATCTGCACCACGTTCTCGGCCTGATACAGCTCCAGAACGGCTTCGTACCGATCATAGGACAGCTTTTCCCCATTCCCTTCCATCGAGTGCAATTGGGAAGCCTGGATGTTCATCGTGTACTGGCCGCGCGGCAGCAATTCGTATTTCGCGGTCACTTCCTCGCGCGCCCCGATGGTGTCGGGCCGCACCACGTTCTCAACCACCACAACGTCGCTCGGGACGGTCACCGAGTAATACGGCTCGGCCGTGATCATCATTCCGAATGCCTGCAAATCCGTGGTCACTTTCAGGTGCGCTTTGTTCGACGAATCCACCAAGAGCTCGCCGAGATTCTTGGGACGCCCTTCCGGCGAAATAGCCCACAGCACATAGGTCAGGTATTCGCGCCCGAAGCGGGTCGGCGCTTCCAGGTGCTCGAATTTCGCGTCGATCGACACGCTACCGCGGTGGCTCTCCACGATAGCTGTCCCCTTGGCGTGCGGAAGCAGCACTGTGCCTCGAAAATCGATCGGCGTAGGACCACCCCGATGCTCGTAGTTCACAGCTTCCAGGCTGCGTGACACTACCGTGACCCGATAAATCGGCTGCGGGTCCGTTTGAGCGGGCGGCTGCGCGGACGCAACGCCCATTAGCACCCCTGCGGCCAAACCAGCAGAGAGTAAAGCATTCATGCCTGCACCTCCATAGGCCCTTCCAAGCAGCAAATTCGGAGCCGTCCATAGGCGGCAAGCACAGCAGCTACTTAGCGACAGTGATAAGAACGTGACTGACGCGGACCTTGTAAAAGTGACGTTGCGAAGGGTGAGATTATGTGACACGCTGAGATCAGTCAAGCCTCTGAAAAAACGATGCCCATTTCTCAGTACTGGAGACCGCGTCTGTTCGCCAGAACATTTCAATACGCGATTGTTAGCGTGATCGTGCCAGCCATCGCGCTAGCGGGCCAGACCGCTGCTAAGCCTCGGCCACTCAATTTCACGCCCGTCCCGTCCTCGCTCCTGTTGGTGGTGGTGGGGATGATCGGACTGTTGGGTTGGAACTGGTGGCGAAATCGGTCGTTAAAGAACCGCAGCCGTAAGGTACTCGGCGCCCGCGATTAGTCGTCAGGACCGTGTTTTAAAGCCACAGTCTCGGCGCCCTCGTGAGACTCCGAACGCCGCTTCGGAATCCACGATTCCTGGCAATTGACCGCCGGCTTTCCGTTGGCGGGCTTCTTCCGCACATAGGTTCCGTCGGAGAGCATCCGCCGGGCTTTCGCTGTATCGCCGAGGTAGCGCGCCAGCAATTCATCGCGAACACGGGCCACCAGTTTGTCGTCGGCCAGCGGAAATAGAATCTCCACGCGATGATCCAGATTGCGCGGCATCAGGTCCGCGCTGCCCAGGTACACTTCCTCGTCCCCGCCGTTGCGGAAATAATAGATCCGGCTGTGTTCCAGAAATCGCCCCACAATGCTGGTCACTTCGATGTGCTCGCTGATACCCGCCAAGCCTGGACGTAGCGAGCAGATTCCGCGGACCAGTAATTGGACCCGCACGCCGGCTTGCGACGCCCGGTACAGCAATCGAATGATTTCCGGATCCACCAGCGCATTGGTCTTGAAAATAAGATGGCCCTCGCGCCCTTGCTTCCGATGTTCGATTTCCCGCTCGATCATGGCTTCCATGCGCGCCCGCAGGTTCACCGGCGACACCAGCAGTCGCTTGTAATCGGCCTTGGCCGAGTAGCCCGTCAGATAGTTGAACAGATGCGTGACGTCGTCGGCCACTTCCTCGCTGGCGGTAAACATCCCGATGTCGGTGTACAGGTGCGCGGTGACGGCGTTGTAATTTCCAGTGGAAAGGTGGATGTAGCGCGCGATCCGGTCGCCCTCGCGGCGCACTACCATGGCCACCTTGCAATGGATCTTGAGGCCGATGAGCCCATAGACGACATGTACTCCCTCCGCTTCCAGCGCTCTCGCCCACTCAATGTTGCTCTCTTCGTCGAAGCGGGCTTTCAGCTCCACCAGCGTGGCCACCTGCTTGTCTTCCTCCACCGCTTCCAGCAGCGCCTGTACGATCGGCGAATTGCGCCCGGTGCGATACAGGCAGGCCTTGATAGCCAGTACGTTGGGGTCGTGGGCGGCCTTCTTCAGGAAATCGATCACGGGCTGGAAGGACTCGTAGGGATGATGCAGAAGTATGTCCTGGTGGCCGATCGATGCGAACAGATCCTCCTCCGGGCCGGCTTGCGCCAACACGGCCGGAAGAGCCGGAACAAACTGGGCGTCTTTTAGATCGGGCCGGTCCAGATTGTACAAATGCATCAAGCGGCTCAAGGAAAGAGGCCCGTCGATGCGATAGATTTCGCTGGCCTCCACCTCTAGATTGGTCATGAGGATTTCGAGAACATGAGGCGGCATGTCTTTGCCCACCATCAGGCGCACCACGCTCCCGAAGCGCCGTTGCCGCACGCCTTCTTCGATGCTTTCGAGCAGATCCTCCGCTTCCAGCTCTTTGATCGCCATGTCGGCGTCGCGGGTCACGTGAAACGGATGCGTTTCGAGCACCTGCATTCCAGGGAACAGCGAACCTAGATGAGCCGCGATGGCTTGTTCCAGCCACACGAACTCGATATGGGATTGCGGCCTCCGGCGCTTTTGCTTCGGCGTGGCGGCGCGGTTTACCGGAACCAGTGGCGGCAGCGAATCGGGAACCTTGATGCGCGCGAAGCGCTCGTTACCCTGAGTGTCGCGGATCAGCGTGGCCAGGTTCAGGCTGAGGTTTGAAATATGCGGGAACGGACGGCCCGGATCGAAGGCCAGCGGAGTTAAAACTGGAAACGCCGATTCGGTGAAGTAGTTGTGTGCGACGCGCAACTGGACGTCGTTCAGATCGGAATAGTCGAGAATCCGAATCCCGGCTTCATCCAACTCCGGCTCAAGGCCGGCCAGGCACTTGTAAGCGTCCGCCACCAGCCGCTTGATTTCGCGGCGGATGGCGATCAACTGCCCGCGCGGCGGCATTCCATCGGGACCAGCGTCCGTAATGCCTGCCTCCATCTGGCTCACCAGGCCCGCCACCCGCACCATGAAAAACTCGTTGAGGTTGGAGCCCAGGATGGAGAGGAACTTCACGCGCTCCAGCAGCGGATTTCCCCGGTCCTCGGCCTCTTCCAGAACACGCCGCTGAAAAGCCAGCAAGCCAAGCTCCCGATTGATGTAGAGGCTCGGGTCGGTCAGTGGAACCGCTGGCACATCGGGAGGCGGGGACGCCGCTTTCTTGCGCTTCTTTTCCATGCTGAGGGAAACAAATAGCGTGACATCCCGGCGTTACAGTCTCGTGGCGCGAAGGTTAATATTGCATTGCGCCGATGCAACGCCGCCGCACTATTTCGCGATCACGCCGCAAGCGATGCGCGCGCCCGCGTTTCCGGCCGGATCGCTCTTCATGTCGTCGGCCTTCTCATGGATCACCAGAGCCGTTCCGCCATTCGCGAACACGGAGTGGGCGTTGTCATCCAGGTTGACGCGCTCATCCATGACCGTTGTTTTGGCCGTGCCGTTCGGTTTGACGGTGAAATTTTTCATGTCGCCGGCGTGCGGGCCCTCCGGATTTTCCAGCCCGTGGTGTTTCATGTCGGGGTTGAAGTGGCCCCCGGCGGAGGTGAAGGGCGGCTCGCACTTGCCCACCTGATGGATATGGATGGCATGCTCGCCCGGCGGCAGGTTCTTGAGATCCAGTTTGATCTTCACGCCGCCTTCGCTATCGCTGAGCACTGCGCTGCCCACGCTCTCGCCCTTGGCGTCCTTCAGTTCCACTGTAACCGGCTTGCTCGCGGCGTGTAGTGAAGCGGCCATGCATCCCGCGACGGCGACAACCACAATTTTTGATATCATTTTTCGCTTTTCTCCCTCCAGGAATCTTCGCGCGTTTTGACCTGTGCGTCAAAGGCACAGTGTGAAAAGCCCATCACATCCGCAAGACGAGCCAGCGGCCGCTCCAGTATGGCATCCTAAGGTATCCGCAAAAACTTACTTGTTTCGCGGGGGTTTGTTTCTAAGTTCGCATTATGACAATTCGGCAATTTTTTACGCCCCTCACGTTGGGGGTTCTTTCTTTGAGTTGTGCCTGGAGCCAGCAATACACCATCAACACGTACGCTGGTAACAGAACCGCTGGCTTCTCCGGCGATGGCGGCGCTCCCACCAGCGCCCAATTCAACTTGCCCTTGGGCCTGACGCTCGATTCCTCGGGCAACCTGTATATCGTCGATTCGGTGAACCAGCGCATCCGCAAAATATCCGGCGGCAGCATTACCACCGTGGCGGGTAACGGAACCGGCGGCTACACCGGCGATGGCGCCGCTGCCACCAGTGCCGAGTTGCTGGATCCCTCGTCGGTCGCGGTGGATTCATCCGGAAATCTCTATATCGCCGACACCGCCAACCATGTCATTCGCATGGTTACTTCCGGCGGGACCATCAGTACCATCGCGGGCAGCAACACCGGTGGCTATACCGGTGACGGCGGCCCGGCCATCGATGCGGAACTGGAGTTTCCAACGGGCGTGGCGGTGGACAAGGGCGGCAACGTGTACATCGCCGACTCCGGCAATAACGTGATCCGCGAGGTCTCCGGCGGCAACATCAACACCGTTGTCGGAGGCAATGCCGGGCAGTTCTTGAACGATCCCGAGTCGGTCCTGGTGGATTCCTTCGGCAATCTTTACATCTCGGAACAGAGCGGATACCGGATCTCAAAGTACTCCAATGGCAATTTGACCGTTCTCGCCGGCAACGGCAACATCGGTTTCTCCGGCGACAACGGGCCGGGCGCGGACGCTTCACTCGACGAGCCCACCGGTATCGCCTTAGACTCCCAAGGCTATCTGTATATTTGCGACACCATCAATGGCCGGATTCGTAAGCTTTCGCCGAACGGAATCATCACCACCATCGCCGGACTGGGCAACCCCGGCTATTACGGTGACGGCGGCTTTGCAACGCAAGCGTTGCTGTTTTTCCCGCGAGGCATTGTGGTCGATCCGTCCGGCAACGTCTACATCGCCGATACCGACAACTACATCGTTCGCGTATTAAAACCGGTCACTCCTGCCATTGCCAACGGCGGTGTCGTCAACGCAGCCAGTTTCACCGCGAACGTTTCTCCCGGCGCGCTCGCTACCATATTTGGATCGAACTTCACCGGAACGGGTCTGGACGCCATCGCATCGCTTCCATTGCCGTCCAGTTTGGGCGGTGTTTCCGTTCTTGTGAACGGCGTTGCCGCTCGCGTGCTCTACGCCAGCTTGAATCAGATCAACTTCCAGATCCCTTGGGAAACGAAAACAGGATCGGCAACCGTGGCCGTCAGCATCAATGGTCTTGCAAGCTCTAAGGTGAACGTTACGGTGGAGGCGTCAGCCCCGGGCCTGTTTGTCCAGGGCTCGCACGCCGTGGTGCAGAACTCCGATTTCAGTCTCAACAGCTCCAGCAATCCGGCCAAAGTGGGCGGCACGATCCTCGCTTATCTGACCGGAGCGGGCGCCGTAAGCAACCAGCCCGCCGATGGAGATGCAGCCGGATCCAGTCCTCTTTCCCAAGTGACCTCGACGGTGACCGCCACCATCGGAGGACAAACCGCTCAAGTGTCGTTCGCCGGACTGGCTCCCAGCTTCGTCGGGCTTTGGCAGGTGAACATCGTCGTACCGTCCGGTTTGACCACGGGTAATTTCCCGCTCACGGTTACCGTTGGCGGCCAAACCAGCAATTCGGCCAGCGTCAGCGTCACCCCCTGACCGCGTCGGCTATGGGACCGATACGGGGAACCGATACGGGGAACCGAGCCATGGGACCGAGCCATGGGACCGAGCCGCGACCAAAGGGAGCGGTCACTAGAAACAACTTCCCGCCCTAATCGGTCACACTGAAAGCAAGTGGCGACCAACCATTCTACGACCATCCCCGACTCAGACCCGCTCTGGTACAAAGACGCAGTCATCTATGAAGTCCACGTTCGCGCCTTCTACGACAGCGACGAGGACGGGATGGGCGACTTTCGCGGCCTTACCAAGAAACTCGATTACCTCCAGGACCTTGGCGTCACCGCCATCTGGCTGTTGCCGTTCTTTCCCTCACCCTGGCGCGACGATGGCTACGACATCTCCGACTACAACGACGTCCATCCCTCCTACGGGACGCTGAGGGATTTCCAGAATTTCCTCAAACAGGCCCATCACCGCGGTATCCGCGTCTTGACCGAAGTGGTGTTGAACCATACTTCCGACCAGCATCCGTGGTTCCAGCGCTCCCGCCGGGCCGCTCCCGGAACCCGTTGGCGCGATTTCTACGTCTGGAGCGCCACAGCCGAAAAATATCAGGACGCGCGCATTATCTTCAAGGATTTCGAAACCTCCAACTGGACTTGGGATCCGGTCGCCAAAGCGTATTACTGGCACCGTTTCTATTCCCACCAACCGGATCTCAACTTCGATAGCCCGCTGGTTCAGGAAGCGGTCCTGCAGGTGATCGATTTTTGGTTCGACCTCGGCGTCGACGGATTCCGCTTGGACGCGGTGCCCTATCTCTACGAACGCGAAGGCACCAACTGCGAGAACCTTCCGGAAACTCATGCGTTTCTGAAACAACTTCGCGCGCATGTCGATTCGAAATACAAGGACCGCATCCTGCTCGCCGAAGCCAACCAGTGGCCCGAGGACGCTGTCGCTTATTTTGCCGACGGCTCGGAATGCCAGATGGCGTTTCACTTCCCCCTGATGCCGCGGCTGTTCATGGCCATTCGCATGGAAGATCGCTTCCCGGTGATGGAGATCCTGCAGGAGACGCCGGCCATACCACCCAATTGCCAGTGGGCGCTATTCCTGCGCAATCACGATGAACTTACGCTCGAAATGGTGACGGACGAGGAGCGCGACTACATGTACCGCGTGTATGCGCATGATCGCCGGATGCGCATCAATCTCGGGATTCGCCGCCGCCTGGCCCCTCTGCTCGAGAACGACCGCCGCAAGATCGAGCTGATGAACGCGCTGTTGTTTTCACTACCCGGCACCCCCGTGATCTACTACGGCGACGAGATCGGCATGGGCGACAACATCTATCTGGGCGACCGCAACGGCGTCCGCACCCCCATGCAATGGAGCGCCGATCGCAACGCCGGTTTCTCGCGCGCCAATCCGCAGAAACTTTACATGCCGATCACCATCGACCCGGCGTATCATTACGAAGCCATCAACGTCGAGGGCCAGCAAGATAATCCGCACTCCCTGCTGTGGTGGACCAAGCACTTGATCGAGCAGCGCAAGCAATTCAAGGCGCTGGGCCGGGGAACACTCGAGTTTCTTCGGCCGTCGAATCGCAAGGTGCTCGCGTTTTTCCGGCGCTACGAGGATGAGATCGTCCTGGTGATCGCGAATCTCTCGCGCTTTCCACAGCACGTGGAACTCGATCTCGCGGAGGTCAAAGGCATGACGCCGATCGAGATTTTCGGGCGCGCGGAATTTCCCCCTGTGAACGACCAGCCGTATCAAGTTACGCTCGGTTCCTTAGGTTTCTACTGGTTTGCGTTCCAGGCCAAGCAGGCGCATCAGGAGACCATCCAAACGCCGGAGACCCCGGCCGGCTTGCCCCTCATCGTCGTCGAATCGTGGGCGCATGTGTTTCAAGGCCGAAGCCTTGCGGTTCTGCTGCGCCGCCTGCCCGCCTATCTCAAAACCCGCCGGTGGTTCCAGGGCAAGGACCGAACCATCCGCACCATCGACCTGGTAGACATCATTCCCATCCCGGATTCCTCGGCTCAACTGCTCTTGGGACAGGTAGAATACACGGACGGCGATCCAGAGATCTATACCATGCCCGGTTCGGTTGCGATCGGCGAGGCCGCCGAGCAAGTGAAGGCCAAGCTGGCCGATGTTTCCGTAGCGCAATTGCACGCCGAGGACGGGACGCGCGGTGTTCTTTACAGCGCGGTTTACGATCCCGCATTTGGCAATGCGCTCTTCAGCGCCATTCTTCGGCGAAGGCGTTTTCGCGGGCGATCCGGCGAATTGGCCGGATCGCATACGCGCGCCTTTCGCGCCGCCTGGGGCGAGACCCATCCCGATCTCGGACCCGCGATCTTGAAGTCCGAACATTCCAACACATCTATTGCTTTTGGGAATCGGTTCATCCTTAAGATCTATCGCCGCGTGGAGCCTGGTATCCATCCTGAGGTGGAAATCGGGGCATTCCTTACCGAGAGGAATTTCGCTTACAGCGCTCCGCTCACCGGCGTCATCGAATATCGGCCTTTCGATGGCGAGCCGATTACCATCGCCGCTCTGCATGCCTTCGTGCAAAACCAGCAGGGCGATGTTTGGAACTACACTCTGGATTCCCTCAGCCAGTTTTTCGACGCGGCCCTGGCGCGCAAGGAGAGCGACTTCTCCGGTCCCGACGGCAGCCATCATCCGTTCGATCTTCGCAACGTCGAGGTTCCCGCGCACGCGCACGAATCCATCGGTGGCTATCTCGATTCTGCTCATCTGCTCGGCCGCCGGGTGGCCGATCTGCACCTGGCGCTGAGTTCGGATACGGCGGATCCACAGTTTGCGCCCGAACCATTCACGGACCATTACCGCCATGCGATATTTCATAGCTTGATGGGGCTCTCCACGGAAGCCTTGCAGCTCTTGCGGCAGCGCCTGAAAGAACTGCCGGCTTCCGCGCAGGGCGACGCCCAGAAGGTGCTGGACGCCCGGGAAGATATTCGTGCTCGCGCGCGCCTGATCTCCGAGCGCCGCATCTCCGCGTTGCGCACGCGTATTCACGACGATCTCGGATTGAACCGCGTGCTGCACACCGGCAAGGATTTCGTGTTCATCGGTTTCGATGGCGCTTCCGATCGAACCTTGGGTGGACGCAGGATCAAGCGATCGCCTCTGCGCGATGTCGCCAGCATGCTCTTGTCGTTCCAATATGCGGCTCAGGCCGTGTTCTTCGATCAGCTCCCCGGCGTAACCCGCCGGCCCGAAACCATGAACGCGCTGGAATTCTGGGCGCGCTACTGGTCCGACTGGGTTTCGGCTACTTTTCTGAAAGCCTATCTCGATGTTCTGGGCCAAAGCCCGCTCATTCCACAGAATGCGGCCGACCTCCGATTGCTCCTGGACCACTGTCTGCTCGAACAAGCGCTCGAAGGAGCCAGTGAAGAACTTCGCGGCCGGCCCGACTGGGCCCGGGTCCCCATCGGATTGCTGCTGCGGATTCTGGGAGCTCCGCGCCCGTAACTTATGCAGGCTGCTTGGAGTCCATGAGGGGGGATGTCTATCGGTCTATGAAGCGCCGCGAAAAGCAGCCAATCTACACACCGTCGGCCACTTATCGTCTTCAGTTCAACCACGAATTCACCTTTCAAGACGCAACCGGCTTGGTGGATTATCTCGACGAGCTGGGAATCACCGATATTTACGCTTCGCCGTTCCTGATGGCCCGGCCGGGAAGCGTTCACGGCTACGACGTCACCGATCAATCTCGTTTCAATCCCGAAATCGGCGACCAAGCGTCTTTCCAGCGGCTATCGGAAGCGCTCCAGCAACACCAAATGGGACTGATCGCCGACGTGGTTCCCAACCACATGTGCATCACGCATCCCTCCAACGTCTGGTGGTGGGACGTTCTAGAGAACGGTCCCAGCAGCCCCTTCGCCCGGTACTTCGATATCGACTGGCATCCGCCCAAAGAGGAACTGGTGAACAAGGTTCTGCTGCCGGTGCTGGGGGATCAATTTGGCCGCGTCCTGGAGAATCGGGAGATCCAGATTGTCTACGCCGACGGGCAATTTCACGTCTCCGTTTACGACACTCCGCTGCCGCTGGCGCCCACCACCTGGACCATGATCCTGGAACCGGCCGTGGCTAAGTTGCGCGAGAAATTGGGCGCCGATCACGAGCACGTTGCCGAAATGGAGAGCATTGTTACGTCCCTGGGCCATCTGCCCGGCCACACCGAAACAGACGCCGCAAAGATTCGCGAACGCCAGCGGGAGAAGGAGATCGTCAAGCGCAGGCTGTCCGGTTTGCTGGAGGCCAGCCGCGAAGCCACGGAATCCATCGACGCGGCGCTGCTCGAAATCAACGGCCGGCGCGGCGAGCCCCGCAGCTTCGACCGCCTGGAGAGGCTGCTCGAAAGCGAAGCCTATCGCCTCAGCTTTTGGCGCGTCGCCATGGATGAAATCAATTACCGGCGCTTCTTCGACATCAACGATCTCGCCGCCATTCGCGTGGAAGATCCCGAGGTCTTCTCCGCAGTGCACGCTCTGATTTTCGATCTGGTGCGTCAAGGCCACATTCGCGGGCTGCGCGTGGATCATCCGGATGGGCTCTTCGAGCCTGAGAAATATTTCCGCTTCTTGCAGGACGCCTGCCAGGCCTGGAGAGCGGCCTCCAACGGACACGCCAAACCAAACGCGGGGCGCCGGACGTTTTATATCGTTGCCGAAAAGATCCTGAACGGCAATGAGCCTCTGCGAACCGAATGGGCGGTGGAGGGCACCACCGGCTACGGCTTTATGAATCTGGTGAATGGGGTCTTTGTCGATCGGACCAAGGAGAAAGCGTTTCAACTGCTCTATCGCCGTTTCACTGGATGGACCACCGCCTTCGACGACCTGGTGGGCGACAGCAAGCGGCTGGTCCTGCAAGTGGCCATGTCCAGCGAACTGAACGTCCTGGCCCGCAGGCTGGACCATATTTCCGAACAGAATCGCTGGTCTCGCGATTTTACGCTCGAGAGCTTGCGCGACGGATTGCGCGAAGTGCTGGCGGCGTTTCCGGTCTACCGCACCTATGTTCGCAGCGATCAAACCGAGGTGGACGCGCAGGACCGGCGGCAGGTAAACATCGCAATTCGGGCAGCCAAACTGCGCAATCCCGCCATCAGCGAATCCGTCTTTAATTTCATCCAAAGCGTTCTCTTGCTGGAGCACCCCGGCAGCGTCGACGACGCCCAGCGGGCCGAGTGGCAAATGTTCGCCATGCGGTTCCAGCAACTCTCCGCCCCCGTCATGGCCAAAGGCGTGGAGGACACGGCCTTCTATCGCTACTATCCGCTGGCGTCTTTGAACGAAGTGGGTGGCGACCCGGCGCGCTTTGGTGTCTCCGTCAATGCGTTTCATCGCCGCAATCTGATCCGCCGCGCGACCTGGCCCAACAGCATGAGCGCCACTTCTACCCACGACACCAAGCGCGGTGAAGACGTGCGTGCGCGCATCAATGTGCTTTCTGAAGCGCCCGGAGAATGGTATCGCGCGATTCGCCGTTGGCGCGAGTTGAATCGATATGCCAAAACCAGGGTGGACGGCCGCCACGCTCCGGACGCCAACGAAGAGTACCTGCTGTATCAAACGCTGGTTGGTACCTGGCCTTTGTATCCGATGAATCCCGACGAGCACCAAACCTACGTTCGGAGAATCGATGGCTACATGCAGAAGGCCCTGCATGAAGCCAAGGTCCATACCAGTTGGGTGAATCCAAATACCGAGTATGAGCAAGCCGTCACCAGATTCGTGGAGCAGGTCCTGGACCTTTCGCCCAATAACGTATTTCTCAACGAGCTGCGCCAGTTTCAAGCGCCCTTCGCCCGGGCCGGAATGTGGAATTCGCTCGGGCAGCTGGTGCTGAAAGTCGCCTCGCCTGGCGTACCCGATTTCTATCAAGGCAACGACCTTTGGGCCTTCGATTTGGTGGACCCCGACAACCGGCGCCCTGTGAATTACGACGTACGCCGTCAGATGCTGAAGAGCTTCGACGAACAGGCCGCGCGGGATCGGGCGGCGCTGGTCGATCGGCTGCGCGAGAACCCCTGCGACGGCGCCATCAAGCTCTACGTCACTCGGGAAGCATTGCGGTTCCGCCGCGATCGTCGCGATCTGTTCGCACAAGGCTCCTACACCGCTCTCGCCGCGGAGGGAATCCGCGCCCGCCACGTGGTCGCTTTTTCTCGCACGCTCGCCAATCAAACATTGATCGCCTTAACGGGCCGCTTCTTCCTTAAGATGTGCAACTCCCACGGCAAGCCGATCGGCGACGTGTGGGGCAACACAACGGTCGCGCTTCCCAAAAAAACCGAGTATACGAGTTTTACAGATATCTTCAGCGCCGAAACCGTGACCGCGGAGCGGCGTGAAGGCGGCCTGTTTCTCCCCCTGTCGAAGGTCTTCTCACACTGCCCTGTCGCACTCCTGTTTGCGGAGAGCGCGGGTTAATGGAGAACGGCGCTCCCTGGCGCTTATCGTACGGCGCAACCTGGTTCCCTGATGAAGGCGTGCGGTTTCGCGTCTGGGCTCCGGAGTTAAATTGTCTTTCCCTTCAGTTATCACAACGCGCCGCCATCGCCATGCCTCGCGCTGGGGAAGATTTTGAGTTGCTGGTTCCAGATGCCCAGCCGGGAGACACCTATTCGTTCTTATTCGAAGACGGCCGCCGCCGCCCCGATCCGGTTTCGCGCTTCCAACCCAACGGAGTGCACGGTTCATCCCAGGTGCTCGATCCAGACGCCTTTATTTGGTCCGATGGCGATTGGAAGGGCATCGCCCTTTCCGATTACATCTTGTACGAAATCCACATCGGCACGTTTACGCCCCAAGGCACGTTCGCAAGCGCTATCTCAAAGCTTCGCCACTTGAAGGATCTTGGAATCACCGCCATTGAGTTGATGCCGGTCGGCGAATTTCCCGGCGCCCGAAACTGGGGCTACGATCAGGTGGATCTATATGCTCCACACTCGGTCTACGGCGGGCCCGATGGACTGAAGAGCTTCGTGGACGCTTGCCACCAAGCCGGACTTGCGGTGGTCCTCGACGTCGTTTACAACCACTTGGGCCCGGAAGGCAACTATCTGGCTGAATTCGGCCCTTATTACACCGATCAATACCGGACCCCCTGGGGACGCGCCATGAACTACGATGGTCCGCTCAGCGATGGAGTCCGCCGCTTCGTCATCGACAACGCGCTCTATTGGCTGACCGAGTATCATATTGACGCCCTGCGGCTCGACGCGATCCACGAGATTTTCGACCTCAGCGCCCGCCCCGTCCTGTCGGAACTTCGCGACCGCTTTCATCAACAAGCCGCGTATCTGGGGCGTGGGGCATGGATCATTGCCGAAAGCGATCTCAACGATGTTCGCATCCTCAATTCGCGAGCCGAAGGCGGCCACGCTCTCGATGCCCAATGGCTCGATGAATTCCATCATTCGGTGCGCGGATATTTAGTGCCCGGCGCGAACCGCGCCTATCTCGCTGGCTTCGGCGAGTTGCGCCACATTCAGAAGGCCATCACCGAGGGTTTTGTCCACGACGGTGGCTACTCATCGTATCGGAGGCGACACTTTGGAAGTTCCTCGCGAGATCTGCCGGGACACCGTTTTGTCGCGTTCATTCAAAATCACGATCAGATCGCCAACACCGGGCAGGGCGCCCGCTTGTCTCATCTCGTGTCGATTGAGCGGTACAAGATCGCCGTTGCATTGCTGTTGTGTTCACCATGCTTGCCATTGCTATTCATGGGCGAGGAGTTTGCCGAAACAAATCCGTTTCTGTATTTCACCAGCCATGGCGATCCGGCGCTGGCGCGACTGGTCAGCGAAGGCCGGTGGAAGGAATTTGAGGAGTTCACCGTAGCGGGAAAGTTCGTCGATCCTCAGGCGCCCGGCGCTTTCGAGCGGTCCAAGATACACTGGGATCTGCTGGATGACGAGCGGCACAGGGCCGTTCTTAATCTCTATTGCGAGTTGATTCGACTGCGTAAGCAGTGGCCCTGCCTCCACAACGGACGCAAAGACCTAACCCGCGTCGAAATCGACGAGGCCGCTCGCTGGCTCAGGCTGGAACGCGCCGACCCGTCCGGCTGCCGCGCCGTATTGTTTTGCAATTTCTCGAATACCGAAGTCGCCCCCGCTCTCGACGCCTCTGAGTGGACCCTTGCCCTCTCCACCAGCGCCGGCCCCAGCCCCGGTTGCAGCGCCTCCCTCTACATTGCCAACCCCTAATCCCCAATCCCTAGGCCTTTGTCGCTATCGTGCGCGATCGCGGCCGATCGCTAGTTGCGAAATCAGCCTTTGCTTCCGTAGTTGCCGACACGTCTTCGGCGCCGGTCTGCACCAGAATTTCGCGCGCCGACTTCACCCACTCGCGATCGTCGCAATGCACTGACAGCAAAATCCCGCCCTTCCGGATACGGCCTTCATAGCGCTTGGCTTCGTACTCGGGAGTTCCCAAACCAGCCAATGCGCCCGCCACTCCACCCAGCACACCGCCTACGCCGATGCCGCTGAGCATGGCCATGATCGGGCCCGCCGCCACGAATAGCCCCAGTCCCGGAATCGCCAACAAGCCGACCCCGGCCAGCCAGCCTAAGATGCCACCGACCACCGCGCCGCCTCCCGCACCTGCGGCCGTACCCTCGGGAGCCTTCGTGTTCCGTTCTAAGGCCAGATCTTTGGTGCCCGCATTATCCGGGAACAGTATTGATATGTCAGTGCTGCGAAAGCCAGCCAGCTTCAATCCATGTACCGCGTTCTCCGCGTCTAACTGGCTGATATAAATGCCAAAAACCGCCTTATTTTTTGACGACATAACCGATTCCTTCTTTCGTGGGTGTGCGTGTGCCTGTCCAGTGCGTCAACGGACGGACCGCGCCTTCCCTCACCAGAAACGCGGTTCCCGGCACACTTCTTAATTCTGCTTAATCTTTCTGCAAGCGGATGGCCGCACCACCTTAAGTGCGCCCGACCCACGAACTAAGGCGCCGCTTGTATAGAAAATACCGAGTTGGACGCCTCCTCTGGAAATTTCTTCCAACTTCTCACCGTTTCATCAATCCCCGTCAAATTCCGCCGCAGCCGTGCATCTATGTATTGGGACATGGAGAAAAGCGCGCGCAATCCCAAGGGCTTCAAGCTCAGCAGCTTGCTCCGGCCCCATTTGAAGCTGCTGGTGATCGGATTCCTGGCTGTCCTTGGCGAGGGTATAGCCAATCTGCTCGAGCCGTGGCCGCTCAAGATCGTCCTCGATAACGTGGTTAAGTCTAAAGCCACGCAGGGAAGGTTGCACACCTGGATTGTATTTTCTTTCGGAGATGACAAGCTGGGCGCGCTAAAGTTCGCCGCCCTCGCGGTGCTCGCGATTGCGATAGTCGGCGCCGGCTGCTCCTACCTGGAGAAATACGTCACCACTACGGTCGGCCAATGGGTGACGCACGACCTGCGCCGAACGCTCTACTCGCACATCCAGCGCCTTTCACTCGCCTATCACGATCACAAGCAGACCGGCGATCTCATCAGCCGCGTCACCGGCGACATCGACGCCATCCAAAGCTTCATCGTCTCCGGCCTGTTGGACGCCATGATCAACAGTCTCACGCTCTTCGGCATGCTGGGCGTGATGCTCTATCTGAATTGGAAATTCACGCTGATCGCGCTCTCCGTGGCGCCGTTTCTGTTTCTGGTGGTCTTCTCTTATACTCGCCGCATCAAGAAAGCCTCCCGCGAGGTTCGCAAGAAGGAAGGCGAAATCGTCTCGGTGATGCAGGAAGTGCTTTCCTCCATTCACGTGGTGAAGGCGTTCGCTCGCGAAGATTACGAACAAAAGCGTCTGGAAGAAGAGAGCCTGGAAGGCGTTGAAATCGGGCTGCGGGCGCGTTCGCTCAAGGCCAAGCTCGCGCCGTTGGTGGAAGTGATCGTGGCCGTTGGCACCTGCCTGGTTTTGTGGTTTGGCGCAAGCATGGTGCTGAGCGGAGCGCTTTCGGCTGGATCGCTGGTCCTTTTCATCTGGTACCTCGGCAAGATGTACAAGCCGATGCAGCAGCTTTCCAAGATGACCGACGCCTATTCGAAGGCAGTGGTTGGGTACGAACGCATCCGCGAGATTTTCGACACCGACAATGAGGTGAAGGATCTGCCCGGAGCGCGCCGCGCGCCGCAGTTCAAAGGCGGAATCGAATTCGAAAACGTAAGCTTCGGTTATGAGCCGGCCACGCTCATCCTGAAGGATGTTAGTTTCCGGATCGAGCCAGGACAAGTGGCCGCTGTGGTGGGTCCCACCGGCGCCGGCAAGAGCACCATCATCAGCCTGATCCCGCGCTTCTACGATCCCAACTCCGGCGTGGTGAAGGTCGACGGCCAGGACGTTCGCCGGTTCCAACAGAAGTCGCTTCGCCAGCAGATCAGCTTCGTTTTACAGGAGACGTTATTGTTCCATGGACCCATCTGGAATAACATCGCGTACGGAAAGCCCGAAGCCACCCGCGCCGAGATTTTGCGCGCCGCGGAAATGGCCAACGCCCATGAGTTTATTGAAAAGCTCCCCGATGGCTACAATACGATTCTCGGTGAGCGCGGCGTTACGCTCTCCGGTGGCCAGCGGCAGCGAATCGCCATCGCTCGCGCTGTCATCCGCAATACCCCGATCCTGATCCTGGACGAGCCGAGTTCCGGCCTGGATGCGGCTTCCGAAAAGCTGGTCTTCGAAGCGCTCGATCGATTGATGGAAGGCAAGACCTCAATCGTGATCGCTCACCGGCTAGCCACCATTCGCCGCGCAAACTGCATCTTCGTGCTGGATGACGGCGCCATTGTCGAACGCGGCGCCCACGAAGAACTGATGCGTGCCGGAGGCCTCTACTCGCACCTGCACGACATCCAGTTCGCCGAAGTGGGGCGGGGGGCGCCCTCGCCCGCGCCGGCCCCCCTGGTCCGGTCCTAAAGCTTCTTCAACTCCTCAACCCTCTGCTCAAAGTCCGACGTAAACCCATCCAACTCCTCACCCTCATATCCAGCCGATCGAAACGCATCCCGAATCTGCTCGTGCGAAAGCTCCGCCAGCATATCCCCCACCCAGCGGGCGTTCCGCCGGGGAATGTCCCGCCCAATCCACCGCATCCCCATCCGGCTGAAGAACTCATGTGGGCTAAACAGAACCAAAAGGGCCGGGCGGCTAGGCACGTTGAAATCGACAAATTCGGGCCGCTCTTTCTTGATGAACTTCGACGCGCTATAAGATCGCAAATTCCCCTTGGATTTGGTATGCGAAAGCCCGCGACCCGCGGCGCCAAAGCTCGCCCCCAGATCGCTTACTTCGTACACCCGTTTCTCGCCGTCGTCCTTGCGTTTCTCCTCGCGGATAGCATTGTTCGCGTCCTTGAGATCCCAATTATTGATCACCGCCATCATCACCCGCAATCCGTCTAACTCGCGCGTGCCGACGAACGGATTATCGCGCCAGCGCCAAATGTCTTCCTTCTTTTCTCCTTCTTCTCGCTTGAGGCGCACGTTGTGCATCACACCCCCCGCGCCAATCAGCTTCCGACCGCGATGAACGCGCGCCGGCAGCCCCGACACTCGAACTTCCGGAAGGAAATAATCTTCATCCGCGTGATAGCCTACGGCCCAAACAAAACGGGAAGCTACTGTTTCCGGACGCGCCTCCGCGCCTAGTTTGATCTTCCACTTCACGCCGTCTTCGTCGCGAACGTTGTATTTGGGATTGGTGCCATCCAGGTCCTCTTTTACGAAGGTAAAGGGGCCGTGCGGCTGGTGCTCCTTGCCGCCAGGACCGTAAAACAGATTTTCCGACCTGATATTTTGCGGCTGGCGCCACAGTTCAGTCAGGACCGGCTCGGTAATTTCTCCCGCCGCGCTCGGCGCAATGTAACGTTTTTGCGCGAATGCGGCCCACGGACCCACCGACGCCGCCAACAGCCAAAGAACCGTAAGTCTATGTCCACTGATACACATAGGCGCCCAGCCTCCCAAATGGCATTCATCTTGATCCAGCAAGAGTGAGGCCACGTGTTACTTCGGCGCCCGGCGACGACCGGGACGAAGGTGTCTGAGGAGGAAATTTTGAAACTGCTCGTACAGCCAGGTGACGGGGTCGCGCCGTTGGTGGACGCTATAAATGGAGCCAAGAGCCGCGTGGAAATCGCCATCTTTCGGTTCGACCGTAGCGAAATCGAGAAGGCCTTGGCGAATGCGGCCGCGCGTGGCGTGTTTGTGCATGCGCTGATTGCCTACACCAATCGAGGAGGTGAGCGGAATCTGCGGAAACTGGAGATGCGCCTCCTGCAGGCCGGCATCACCGTGGCGCGCACCGCGGACGATCTGGTGCGTTACCACGACAAGTTCCTGATCGTCGACCGGCGAGAGCTGTTTCTGCTGTCCTTCAACTTCACGCATCTGGACATCGATCACAGCCGCTGCTTCGGTCTGGTGATCACGAACCCCAAGTTGGTTGCCGAAGCGGTGAAGCTTTTCGAAGCCGACACCAAGCGTCAGCCTTACCTACCCGGTCTTCCGGCTTTCGTCGTCAGTCCGGTAAACGCCCGCAAGCAGCTCGCGGCGTTTCTGACGGGCGCCAAGAAGGAGCTGCTGATTTACGACCCTGAGATCAGCGATCCCGCGATGTTGCGCTTGCTGGATGCGCGAGCGCAGGCCGAAGTGAATATCAAGGTGATCGGCCGCCTCAGCCACGCCGTCTCCAAACTGGCAGTCCGCAAGCTCTCGATGATGCGGCTTCACACCCGCACCATTATCCGCGACGGCAGCCAGGCCTTTGTTGGAAGCCAAAGCCTCCGCGAAATGGAACTTGGCTCGCGGCGGGAGGTCGGCATCATTTTTCGCGACAAGAAAATCGTCGGCAAACTAGCCAAAATCTTCCATGACGATTGGGACGCCATCGAACGCGCCAGCCGGCAGCCGGCGCAGCAACCGGCGGTGCATGAAGACACCGCGGACCTCGCCAAGGTCGCTAAGAAGGCGGCCAAGGCGATAACGAAAGACATGCCGCCCATCGCCCCGCTGCTGCGCGTCGTAGTGAGGGAATTGGTCGGTGAGGATGGCGAAACGGAACTCAACACCGCCGTCATGGTGGAAAGCGTCGAGGTTGCCGTGAAAGAGGCGGTGAAAGAAGCGGTACGCGACGCGGTGGAAGCCGCAGTGGAACAGAATGGCGGCCATAACGGCGCACCCGGCGCCAACCGGTAGAGGGTGTGTCACCCTGGAGTTCGGAGGAGTCCACCATGGCGATCAACCCAGCCGCCGGTCAACCGGCGCAACCGTCCAATCTCGTCAACGTTTCCCGGCTGGTCACCGCTTATTTCGCGGACCGTCCCGATCCGAAAATTCCCGAGCAGCGCGTCTCCTTTGGAACATCGGGCCATCGCGGCTCGTCGCTCCATCGCGCCTTCAACGAGTGGCATATCCTCGCAGTCACACAGGCGATTTGCGCGTACCGGAAAGAGAAGGGAATCGACGGGCCGCTCTTCCTCGGCATCGATACGCATCCGCTTTCCGAGCCCGCCTTCGCCACTGCGCTCGAGGTGCTGGCGGCCAACGAAGTCCACGTCCGGATCGCCCCAAATGGCGAGTACACGCCGACTCCCGCGGTTTCTCGAGCCATTCTCAATTTCAATCGGGACAGAAAAATGGGACTGGCCGACGGCATCGTGGTCACCCCTTCGCACAACCCGCCCGAGGATGGAGGCTTCAAGTACAATCCGCCGCACGGCGGGCCGGCGGCCAGCGACGTCACTGGCTTCATTCAGACGCGCGCGAATGAGCTTCTTGAAAACGGCCTGGATGGCGTCAAACGAAAACTATTCAGCAGCGCCCTCCACGCATCCACCACGGAAACGCACGATTTCATCGCCGAGTATGTCGCCGATCTCAGGCAGGTCATCGACTTCGATGTGATTCGCGGCGCGAAGTTGAATCTGGGCGTCGACCCTCTGGGTGGCGCGGGCGTGCATTATTGGGGCCCCATACGCGATCTGTACGGATTGAATTTAACAGTAGTAAACGACATCGTCGATCCGACGTTCCGCTTCATGACGCTCGATTGGGATGGTCGCATCCGCATGGATCCATCGTCTCCCTACGCCATGCGCCACTTGATCGGCCTGAAGGACAAGTTCGATGTCGCCTTCGCCTGCGACACCGATTCCGATCGTCACGGCATCGTCACGCGCGGTTCCGGTCTGCTGCCTCCCAATCACTATCTCGCGGTGTGCGTCCATTATCTTTTCGCCAATCGCACCGGATGGCGCAAAGACGCGGCGGTCGGCAAAACCGTGGTGTCGAGCGGCATGATCGATCGTGTCGCCGCAAAGCTCGGGCGGAAGGTGTTCGAAGTCCCGGTCGGATTCAAATGGTTTGTGGACGGCCTGCTGCGTGGATCGCTCGGCTTTGGGGGCGAGGAAAGCGCCGGCGCTTCGTTCCTGTGCCGCGACGGTTCGGCCTGGACCACCGATAAGGACGGCCTGATTGCGGCTTTACTCTCCGCCGAAATCACCTCGCGCGTGGGGCGCGATCCGGGCGAAATCTATGCCGGGTTGGAGAGCGAATTTGGCGTCTCGTCCTATGAGCGTATCGACGCGCCGGCCAACGCCGGGCAGCGCGCCGCGCTCGCCAAACTGTCGCCCCAGGACATCACAGTCACGCAACTTGCGGGCGAAAAAATTCAGAACATTCTGACCGCTGCGCCGGGCGATGGCAATCCGATCGGCGGCATCAAGGTGATCGCCGAAAGCGGTTGGTTTGCCGCCCGGCCGTCCGGCACCGAAGATGTCTACAAGATTTACGCCGAAAGTTTTCGCGGCCCGGAGCACTTGAAACAAATTCAGGAAGAAGCTCAGGCCATGGTTGGCGCGGTCTTAGGAGCGGTGGTGGCTTAAGCGCTCCCGTACGAGCGTGTGTGAAAATCGCCCGCATTGATCGCTCCCACTGGTCGCGGCTCCGTAACGCTGATACTGAGCCGTGACCGAAGGGAGCGGTTGATCGTGGTTTTCCCACTGGTCGAATATGCGGACAGATTCACTTAGCCGCCAGCGCCAGCGAGCTGAAAGTTTCCGCGCCATAATTCAGCAAGTCGCCGATTCGGTCGACGCTGACGTCCGGGGGAGGATACTTCTTGAAAATCTCGGGATCGTGCGCATAATGTCCTTGACGCACGAACACGGTGGTGACGCGCGATTTCCAGATTTCCTTGATCGCGTGCAGGATTCGGAGCTTGTCGTCCACCAGCACGTAGTGATCGGCGGGATAGCGCTGCTCCACGTCTTCCAGTTCCTGTTCCTTGTGAACGTAGATCAGGACGTTGCCCTGGAATAGCTCGAAAAGTCCGGAGCGAAACACTTTGTGCGGCTGAAAAACAACGTCGCCATCCGAAAGAATCACCGGTTGCCCCCACTGCCCGACATGTTCCACTGCGTCCACCGAATTTGGAAACAGGCGATTCGCGAACGGATACCCCATCAAAAAATACGAAACCGTCAGAAGATTTGGATCGTGCGGATAATCGAAGCGATAGCGTTGCAGCGCCCCCAAATAGTCGGCGTATCCGAGTTCGGATCGGATCTCTTCGAAGCGCTGCCAATAGCGTTGCGACCGGTCTAAGCCGACGTGCGATTGCAGATGGCGTTTCAAGTCGGCGGTGACGTGATCGTTGTCGAGCAGCGTGTTGTCCACGTCGAATAGAAAGACAGTTTTATGGTCTGGCATGCTGGGTCCTCATACAGGTTGGGGCTGCTGCCGGTTGGCGCGATCGGCTGCGATGGTCACTTGCATGTCGCGCGCCAAGTGTACCACTTGCTGCACCAGGCTCCTGCGCGATAAAGCCGGCCATTGGCTCGGGTGCGGACGGGCCAGGAACAGATGCGTGACGCCGTTCAGGTGCGCGAACTCGACCAGCGTCTTGGCGACATCCTGCCCCTGCAACACACGCGTCTCGATGTGCAGGTTACGCGCGAAGTTCAAATGATGCTCCACCGACTCGCGATCGCGGGCGGGCATGTCATGCAAGTCGATTTCACGCCATACCGCCACCGCGAAACAGTCCGCATGCAGGTAGTCCGCTACCCGCTTTCCTCGGCGAATCAACATGGCGGAAGCCGGATCGGGTGTTACTAAAATTAAAATGCGGTCGCTGTTCTCGGACGCCGGCTCAGCCAGGTCGCGATGGCCGGGTTCCGGCTCAAATCCATCGGCATCGTAGTCCACTTGCCGGATTTCGACTTCGTGGGCCGTTTGCCGCAGCGCCAGTTCGCGCAAAACCACCAGCGTCGATTCCTGGAAAAAATTCTCGAGCGCCTTTTGAGCTTTCTCTTGCGAATAGACCACCCCGCGCGCCAGCCGGTTTAACAGCGCCCGGGGTGTAAGATCCACCATCACCACCTGGTCGGCCTGTTGCATCACCCAATCCGGGATGGTCTCGCGAACGCGAATGCCGGTAATTTTCCAGATCTGATCGTTCAGGCTTTCCAGATGCTGGATGTTCATGGTGGTCAGAACGTCGATGCCGGCGTCCAGCAGGACCTGCACGTCTTGCCAGCGTTTCAATCGCTCGGAACCCGGAACATTGGTATGCGGAAACTCGTCGACCACGCACAGTTCGGGACGGCGGCGCAGAATCGCATCGGTGTCCATCTCCTCGAAGAGGCCGCCACGGTAATCGAGCTTGCGGCGCGGAATTACCTCCAGGCCGTCGACTTTGGCGATGGTGTCCTTGCGCCCGTGCGGCTCGAAATAGCCGATCACGACATCGATGCCCTGACGCTTCGCTTCCTGCGCCTCTTCCAGCATCTGATACGTCTTGCCCACGCCCGCGGCGTAGCCCAGAAAGATCTTGAGTTTTCCGAGAGGAGGACGATCCGGCATGGCTAGTGAGGAAACACTCGCACGTCGATGTCGTTGGCGCCGCGAATCAGCCGGTCGAGCGGGGTGCCGGTGAACCGCTCCCACCATTGCTCACGCGTGCTGTGCCCTACAAAAATCTGCGTAACGCCGTGTTCATGCGCGAACTTCAGCAAGGTCTCGATGGGATCCTGTCCGTCCAGAATCTCGATGCGGGCGTGGGCGGCGCGCGCGATAGCAAGGTTGCGCTCCAAAGCCTCTTGATCGCCGGCGGAAATTTCGGCCTGCCGTACATAGGCCACGGTAAGGTCCCCGTGAAACCGGTCGGAATTGCGTTTGCCGCTGGCGATCATGGGCGCCGCGTTGGCTCGCGGCGTTATGCAAACCAGGATGCGCTCTTGCGCGCCGAAAGTTTGCGGCAGGCCATTGCGGTGCAGGTAGGCTTCCAGTTGCTTGTCCACTACATCGGCCGCCAGTAGCAGCGTAATCTCCCGGAGCTCGGAAAGTTTTTGCTGCGGACCCGCCGCGCCACCTCCCATCTGGCCGTCCCGTGCGATGCACATCTCGGGTGGCGCGTCCACCACCACAATCTCATCCGCCGAATTCAAAAAACTGCGCGGTACCGTTTGCGTCACGTGCTTGCCCGTGACCTGCTGCACGCGCTCCCGCAGGTCGTCGATGTATTGAATGTTGACGGAGGTGAGGACGGAGATGCCCGCGTCGAGAAGCTCATTGACGTCCTGCCACCGGCTGCCGTGGGCGGAGCCTGGCGGGTTGTCGTAAGCCAATCCGTCCACCAGGCAAACGCCGGGGTGGCGCTTGAGAATGGCAGGCGTGTCCATCACAGAAACCCCATCCACTTCCCGGAGAGGAATCACTTCCAGCTTGCTCAACACCGCGTCAATCTCAGGCGCGGTCTTGGGCTGGATGGCGCCCACCACCACGTCTTGCCCGCGTTCGCTCCGCCGCCGCCCCTCGTCCAACATACGAAAGGATTTGCCAACTCCCGAGGCGTACCCCAGGAACACTTTCAACCGTCCCCGGCGCTCGTAGTCCTCTTCGGCCTGTATCTGTTGCAGCAACTCTTCGGGGGTGCGGCGTCGAATCGCGCTAGGCATGGATTACTTCCATTATTACCGTTCCGCCCGTTATCCTGGAAGGGCTGCATGGTGAAAGCAATCACACGCCGGTATGAGCAATGGATTCGCGCACGCGAAGAGGATCTCTGTTTTCGCGCCACGAACCGCGTTGTCCGGGACTTTGAATGGGGGTTGGAATGGACGCGGGATTGGCCGTGCGCCCGGCTCCATCCCAAGAATGGCGAGGCTCCGGAAGACTACGTGGCTCATCTGAACCACCTGGCGATGCGAGACAGCGACGACTTCTACGCTTATGAACGCCCCAGTGATTTTGAGCTGCGCGACGGCATGCTGCGCTTTCATTCGCCGGTTCGGACGCCATACCAAGAGAACAACCTGGTCCACGCCCAGTGGTTTCCGGCGGCGAATTCCAAAGGGCCGAAGAGAGCCGTGGTTCTGCTGCCCCACTGGAACGCTCCGGCCGACGGACACAATGCGCTTTGCCGCGGGCTGGCCCGCCTGGGTATTTCCGCGCTCCGGATCAGCTTGCCCTATCACGATTACCGCATGCCCGCGGAACTGAAGCGCGCCGACTATGCAGTCTCTTCCAACATCTGCCGCACCATGGATGCCGCGCGGCAAGCCGTGATCGACGTGCGCTGCTGCTTCGACTGGCTGCAGCTCCAGGGCTTCGAGCGCCTGGGCATCGTCGGCACCAGCCTGGGTTCGGCCTACGCGTGCCTGGTGAGCGCCCACGACGACCGCGTTTCCGTCAACGTGTTCAACCACTGCTCCACCTACGTGGCCGACGTGGTTTGGGCCGGGCTTTCGACCCAGCACATTCGCCAGAGTCTTGAGGACAACATCGATCTGGACGGGCTGCGGCGCTGCTGGATGGCGGTGTCGCCGGTGAATTACATGGAAAAATTCGCGGCCAGGAAACAGAAGTCGCTGTTCATCTACACCGCCTACGACACGACCTTTCCTCCGGAACTCTCGCGCGATATCGTGGCGAAGATGCGGGAATACTCGGTCGATCATAAGGTGGTGGTGCTGCCGTGCGGACACTACACGCTGGGTGAGGCGCCGTTCAAGTTTATCGACGGCTATCACATATGTTCTTTTTTGAGGCGGCATTTATAAGTGACCGCTCCCTTTGGTCGCGGCTCGGTAAGGGGCGGTCGCGGGGCGGTCGCGGTTCCGACACCGGCTCCCTCACGGTCGCGGTTGAATAACGGTTTTGTCTTTGGCGTAGCAGATCGGATCCAGTTTGCATTCGGCGCATTTGGGCTTGCGAGCCACGCACAGCGCGCGGCCGTGAAAGATCAGCTGTAGCGGAAATTCGAACCATTTCTCGCGTGGGATGATTTTCATCAGGTCCTGCTCGATCTTCACGGGGTTGGTGTTCTTAGTCAGATCCAGGCGCTGCGCGTTGCGCTGCACGTGCGTGTCCACCACAACCCCCTCATGGACGTTATAACAACCGCCTAGAACGACGTTCGCCGTTTTGCGGGCGGCGCCTGGAATGGTGAGCATCTCATCCATCGTCTTGGGAATTTGTCCGCCGAAATCCGCCAGGATCTTGCGCGCGGCGCCAATCAACGACTTGGCTTTGTTGTTGAAGAATCCCGTGGAACGGATGGCGATGGCCAGCTCCGCCTGATTTGCGGAGGCAAAATCCTGGATGGTGGGGTATTTCTGAAACAGGCCGGGTGTCACTTCGTTGACGCGCTTATCGGTGCATTGTGCCGAAAGGATGGTGGCTACCAGCAGCTCCCAACAATCCCGGTGGTGCAGAGGCACGGTGGGATGAGGATACATTTCGTCGAGGAACTTGAGAATCTTGCGCAGGCGCGCGGCGCGTTCAGCGGCGGTCTTGGGCCGGGGGATCAGCTTCGGCGGCGTTGTTTTCGAGGCCACGCCGCTATCATCGCATGGAGGGAGCGCGGTCCTACTGGCGTGCGATGAGGACTTCGGTGCGCAGAGACTGCCAGTCGGGAATCGCCGAGACTTGGACGGAGGAGTTCAGGTCTGTACGGATCTCCTTCGATTGGTTAGGTCCCAGAGCCGGAACCAGGCTGGAGACGCTGAACAGGGGGGCGTCGGCCAGCGCCTCCACGGAGCGAACCGCGATGTGAATATTCAAATCTGTGAGTTCGCTGGACGAGTGATTGATCACGATGTACTGAAGTTGCGGCTTCTTGTTTGGTCCCGTGACAATGCGTACGCCAGCCACTTCCACCGATCTGGCGGCGGGGTGCTCGGCGACCACCGGCGCATGGGGCGCCGGAGCGGCTTTGGCAACTTGCGGCATTACCGTTGTGGGGGCCGCTGCCGAAGCCGCCGCGGTGTCGCGATCCTGCGAGAAATACTGGAACAAACTGACCACGCCCAATAGGAGGATGGTGGCCAGGAGCAGGCTGATCGGCCAAGAGGACAGCCGTCTGCGATTCGGCCGCAGGCTCGAATTCTGGTGATCGAAGTTGAGAAGCTGCGGCGGAAGGCTTGGACCGGCGAGCGGCGGCGCCTGTGGACCGGCGAATACAGCCCCGTTCTCCCTGTCGCCGGGCGCTACGCTCGAGAATTTCGGTTTCTGCGAGTGCATCCATTGCGCGGCGGGAGGCGCGGGAGCCGTGACGATTTCCGCCGGAGCAGACAGCAGGCACACTGCGGGTTGTTGGCCGAAGGCGGCCTGAATCGCGGCGATCGCCGCTCGATCGAGTTCCTCGGTGGAGATCTTCAGCGCCTGCAGGAGATCGGCGAGCGATTGGCCAGCGAGCTTCAGATGGGACGACGCTAAGGACGGTTCCTTCGGATGGTAAGGCAGCGGTTGGTAAGCCAGCGGTTGGTAAGCCAGCGGCAAGGAAAGGCCATCCTTGGGCTGCCCGTTCTTATCTGGGGCGCTCATGGGAGCGAGATTTGCCACGGATATGCCGCTGTAATCGGGCGCCGGAAATTCAGCGCGCACAAAAGCAATGGCTTGACGACGCGACGGAAGCGGTTCGGCCGGCTCCGCGATTGCCACTGACATGCCGCCGCGCGCGGCTTTAAAACCGATTTCACCAGCCGGCTCCGGACCGGCGGGCTGCAGGCCAAACTGAGCGCGTGTTGGTGCGGCGGACCGCGCCATAGCCGGAGACGAGATGCGAACCGGGACAGGCGCGGGGATCAGCTTTACCGCTTCAAGCCGAGCCGGGCGAACCGGCTTGATGGCAAGGCGATCGAGTGGCGCCAGAGTGTTGGACAGCTCGGGTTCCCTCGGCTCCTGGATCGCAACTGCGGCAGCAATGGCCGCATTCGTGGGGGCCGAGCTCGTGGGGGCTGAACTGGTGGACGCCGTCAGGAGGCCAGTGGTAGGCCCGGACTGGAAGTTCCGAGCGAGCGCGAATAGATCCTGGCTCGCATTGGCGCCGACCTCTGGAGGCGCCGTACAGGTAGGACATTCCCGGATGGCCGGCGAGCATTCGTGGCCGCACTCAGGACAAATCCAGTACAGCATATATATTCACTCTAGGACCAAAGTGCTTTTATATCTGTCGGTGACTCACCCTACCTTCCTCTAAGAGGGGCCTTATCTTGCTAACTCCCAGCACCTAAAGGCATTGCCACATACGCAAGACTTTATACTGGAAGGGCTTGGAGTTCTACCGCCGGAGTTCTGGAAGGCCGCATAAGGTCGGGATACTGGCGGGAAGCTTTAATCCGCCTACGATAGCGCACCTCGAACTGGCGCTGGCGGCCAGCCGGGGTGTGGATCTGATCCTTTGTGTGGTTCCGCGAGTATACCCTCATAAGGATTATTCCGGTGCGACGCTCGAGCAGCGAGTCGAGATGCTGGAGGCCGCCGCACCGGCCATCCCACATGCGATCGCGTCCACGGCTCAAGGACTGTTTATCGACATCGCGCGTGAGTGCCGCGATCATTATGGCACGGCCGTCCAGCTGTCCTTCATCTGCGGACGCGACGCCGCCGAGCGGATTCTGCACTGGGACTACGGACGGGCGGGCGTGGTTGAGGAGATGCTCGGTGAGTTTGAACTTCTGGTCGCGCCGCGTGGGGGCCATTTTTCGCCGCCCGCCGAATATCGCCATCGAATCCACACGCTGCAGGTGCGGGGCGGGCACGAAGACGTGTCGTCAACGGAAGTTCGACAGCGGATCGCGAGAGGCGAGCCTTGGGAACATCTGGTGCCGGAAAAGATTCGGGAGCGGGTTCGAGAAATCTACTCGTGAAGTGAGGTGTCTAGAAAAGCCCGCAAACGGTGACTGCGGCTGGGGTGACGCAATTTCCGCAGCGCCTTGGCTTCAATCTGGCGGATGCGCTCGCGGGTGACGGCAAAATGCTGGCCCACTTCCTCGAGGGTGTGCTCGCTGCCATCCTGAAGCCCGAAGCGCATTTTGATGATTTTTTCCTCGCGCGGGCTGAGCGTCTTGAGCACTTCGGCGGTTTGCTCGCGCAGGTTCAGGTTGATGACTGCTTCCGACGGCGACACCACGCGGCGGTCCACGATGAAATCGCCCAAGTGGGACTCTTCCTCTTCACCCACGGGAGTTTCGAGCGAGATGGGTTCCTGGGCGATGCGGAGCACCTTGCGAACCTTGCCGACCGGAAGCTCCATTTTGACCGAAAGCTCTTCGGTGGTTGGTTCGCGCCCCAATTCCTGCTGGAGCATGCGCTGCGTGCGGACCAACTTGTTGATGGTCTCGATCATGTGCACCGGGATGCGAATGGTGCGGGCCTGGTCGGCAATGGCGCGCGTGATGGCCTGCCGCACCCACCAGGTGGCGTACGTGGAGAACTTATAGCCGCGCCGGTAGTCGAACTTGTCGACGGCCTTCATCAGGCCGATATTGCCTTCCTGGATGAGGTCGAGGAACTGGAGCCCGCGATTGGTGTAGCGCTTGGCGATGGAAACCACCAGGCGCAGGTTCGCTTCGATGAGCTGCTTCTTGGCGGTTTCGGCTTCCTGCTCGCCGCGTTCGACGATTTGCAAGGTGCGCCGCAGTTCGGTGGCGCTGGCTCCGCAGTCTTCTTCCAACTGCTGCATGCGCTGGCCACACTGGCGGAGTTCCTTGCGCAGATCGCGCGCCGGATGGCTGCCGTTGGCGGGCTCTTCCAGCTTGCGCTGGATCTTGGCGATTTCGCGCTCCAGCGGTTTCAGCTCTTCCACCGAAGAGCGCAGCCGTCCGGCCAAACTACGGCGGACCGAGGTGCTGAACCCGATGTTGCGGATGATGCGGGAGATCTGCACCATGTTGCGCGCCAGGCCGTAGCGCAGGCCGCGGTGCTGCTTGGGCTTCATCTGGCGCGGCACGGCTTGCAGCTTCTGGCGGAATTGCAGGCTCTTCTTGTAATATTTCTCGATCTCGGCGATTTGCGCGAGCAGATCGTTTAATTGCCCGGTGAAATCCTCATCGGTGATGACGAATTCGGGAAGCACCAGAACATCGCGAACGGACGTAATGCCGCCCTGCAGATCCTCGCCGAGCTGGATGATCTCGCGGATCACCAGCGCCGAGCGCGAGAGCGCTTTGCGGACGGCCCATTGGCCGCGTTCGTTGCGTTTGGCGAGTTCGATTTCGCCCTCGCGGGTGAGCAGCGGCACAGTGCCCATCTCGCGCAGGTACATCCGAACGGGATCGTTGGTTTTGTCGCCGCTTTCCTGGGCCAGTTCGAGATCGGCGAAGTCGTCCGGTTCTTCTTTGGATTTCTCGAACTCGAGCTTGGGCTCTTCCAGAATCTCAACGCCGGCGCTGTCCAGATCGGTGAGCAGGTCCTCGAACTCGCGGCCAGAGGGAAACTCTTCAGCGAGCAGCTCGTTGACTTCGTCGTACAGAACGAACCCTTTTTCTTTGCCCGTTTCCATGAGATTTTTTAGCCGGCCGTACTTTTCATCTGTTGCCACTGGTGCCCCGCTTACCAGCGATGGATAGCCCTGATCTCATTCAGTGTACAACATCGTGTCCAGGCTCTCCGCTCGGTGTCGCTGGTCCTTGTGGTCATCGTAAAGTGTCGCTGGTGAAGCGGGATTTTTCGTCCAATTCCGCCCGGCGGAGGCGGGCCTCCGCTTGGGCCAACCGCATGGCTTCCTGGAGATTTCCCTCGCGTTCGGCCGCCTTGATCCGGGCGCGCAAGGCTGTGGCCTCGGCTTGCGGGTCTAGGGCCTTCAGTCGTTGCAGGCAGTCCGTCGCTACTTGAACCGCCTTCTCCTCCCTTAGCTTGTCATCGGCAAAAACGGCCGACGACAATAGGTCACGGTCGGCATCGGAAAGTCGGCCTTCGAGGTCGGCGAACCGGAACGGGCCGCCGTCGGAGTACATTGCAAACAGGGCTTGAAAGATGTTTCGGGAGACGAAGAGGTCCACTGCCGCCATGCCGGTCAATTCCGGGATGACTTGGGCCCGGGCGATCTCGCTGGCCAGTAACGAGTGGAGCAACATCCGCTCGGTTGCCGGTATTTCCACGCGCCGCACCGCCGTCGGACGCTCGGCGGCGCCTTTACTGAAATGGTCGCGCACCAGTTTTTCGTCCACGCCTAGGTAGTCGGCCACATCGTTGGCGACGGCAAAGCGCTCCAGACGATCGGCAATGCTCTGGATGCGGGGCGAGAGAGACTTGAACGCATCCATCCGCCCCTCCACCGTGCGCAAGTCGAACTTTTGGCGCGCGCGATCCGCGAGCCAATGAAAGTAGACCGGCGCTTTCTCTAAACGCTGGCGATAGGCATCGGCCCCTGAAGCCTTCACAAACTCGTCGGGATCGAGATCGCCCCCGAGCTCCAGTACGCGGACCCGCAGTCCTTCATCGAGCAGCATTTGGATGTACTTCTCGGTGGCGTTCGCTCCGGCGGTATCGGGATCGAAATTCACCACGATGCGCTCGGAGTGGCGCTTGATCGCGCGCACCTGCGTGTTGGTGAGCGACGTGCCGCAACTCGCGACGACATTATGAACGCCCGCTGAAAAGACGCCGATGACGTCCATGTAGCCTTCCACCAGCACGGAATAGCCGGAGGTGCGTATCGCATCCTTGGCGCGATGCAGGTTGTAAACCACGTAGCTCTTGCGATACAGGGCGGTTTCGGGCGAGTTCAGATATTTGGGCTCTTCACCAGGGCGCAACGCGCGGCCACCGAAGCCGATCACTTTGCCCGATTCGTTGTGGATGGGAAACATCAGGCGCCCGCGAAAACGATCGTAGAAGCCGGCGGACTCCTGACGCTTGGCGACCAGCCCCGATTGTTCCAGTTGCTCCGGTGGGAAGCGCGATTCAAACTGGCGGACGAGTTGATTGCCGGAAGCGTCGGAGAGCCCGAGCCCGAACTCGGCGATCTGCTCCGCGGTTACGTTGCGGCTCGCGAGATATTGACGCGCCTGCGCGCCGGACGGACCATTCAAGTTGTTTTGGAATACCCGCGCGGCGGTTTCATGCATCTCTGTCAGCACGCCACGGAGCTTTGCGTCCGGATCCGAATATTCGCGCTTCGGCATCGCGATGCCGTTGCGGTCGGCCAACAGCTTGAGCGCTTCAAAGAAGCTGATGCGCTCGATTTCCATGACGAACTTGAACAGGTCGCCACTCGCGCCGCAGCCGAAGCACTTGTAAAACTGATGGCTCGAATGGACCGAGAACGAGGGCGTCTTTTCGGTGTGGAACGGGCACAGTCCCGTGTAGCGCGGCGACCCGCCGGCCTTCTTCAGGCGCACGTATTCTTCGATGACTTTGACGATGTCGACGGACGATTTTACTTGCTCGGCGAAATCCATGTTCGTTGCGAACGACCGCTACCTGGGAGCTGTCGCTCCTATAGGTAACACACATCGCTAGAGCGTGGTGTCGTGTGCGTCGCAGGTGGCGTCGATATTTTCGAAATTGGGGATTGGGGTTGGCCGGAACCGGGACGGGGGACGCAAGAGGGTAGTTTTTGTGTTTGGTGACGATGAATTCCCGTTAATGCAAGCGGCGGTGGGGGTGCTGGTCAGGCAATGGTTCGAGCGTAACTGGAGCAAACGGACAAGGCTAGGGTGTCAGATCGTCAAGCAGTTGAAATTGGCAAGGAAGCAGATCGCTATCGTTTCAACGCCGGCACTTCGTTCCCGGGCGTCGCGCTCACGAACGAGGCCCTAACCTGCCGCATTGAAACCGCGGGGTTTCGGGTGCTCGAGCAATGAACGCCGATCGCCGTTCGCCGTGGGAACGCTGAGCCGGATGCGTAACTTATGAGCGCCTTCGAGCGAACCATCCATAGGGTGCGCTCTCGGAGAATGGGAAAGAGGAAGACATGAATCTGGAACAGGCCAATCGGCGGCAACAAGAAACTTGGGCGTCGGGGGACTTCCCGAAGATGGGAGTCCAGCTTGCGATTGCCGGAGAACTGCTCTGCGAAGCTGTCCCGGTGTATGCCGGCGACCGGCTGCTCGACGTCGGAACCGCTTCCGGTAATACCGCTCTCGCAGCGGCCAGAAGGCGGGCCAGAGTGACCGGGATCGATCTGACGCCGTCGCTGCTGGAGCGCGCCCGGCTGCGCGCATCGGCTGAGGGACTCAAGATCGATTTTCAGGAAGGCGACGCCATGGCGCTGGCGTTTCCCGATGCCTCGTTCGACGTCGTGACCAGCACCTTCGGCGCGATTTTCGCGCCCGATCCGGATCGGACCGCTGCCGAGATGGCAAGGGTTTGCCGGCCGGGTGGAAAACTCGCCATGGCCGTATGGACCCCCGATGGAATGCTCGGCCGGTTATTTATTCTTCTGGCCCGTTACGCTCCCCCGGAGCTGGCGCTGGCGGCTCCGGTGGAGTGGGGCGAGCAGGCCATATACCGGAAGCGGCTGGGTGGGTATGGCGAGATCGCGGTCCAGCCGCGGAGCGTGGGATTGCGCGCGATCTCGCCAGATCGTTGGGTAGAGTTCATGAAGACCAACTTCGGTCCGGCGCTTCAGGCGTTCGGGTCGTGCACGCCGGACGCACAGAAAGCCCTGGCCGAAGAAATGAGGGCGCTGATCCAAGAATTCAACCGCTCCCAAAATGGAACGGTGCTGGCGCCGAGCGACTATCTGGAGATCGTTGTAACCCGGCCTGGCAAGTAAGTTTTGACAAGGAGATCGCGCAAATGCATTTAGCATATTGGCTGGAGTACTGGTGGATGTTCCCGGTAGCTCTTGCCATCTGCATCACCGTTTGAACGATGGGAGTATCGGGGACCGTGATTTTTGTCCCCTTCTACACCATGGTTTTCCCGCTGCTTGGACACCATCTGGAACCCGTCCAAGCGGTGGAAGTCGGCCTATTGACCGAGATCTTCGGGTTCATAAGCTCGACGTCCGCCTTTTGGCGGGCGGGGTTGATCGACTTTCAGATTGCGGGATTTGCAGTCCTGTTTGCCGCACCTACGGCCATACTGGGCGGGTACCTCTCTCATTTCCTGCCGGGGAACTGGCTGCTCGCTCTCATTGGCGTGGCGCTGGTGGTCTTCGCGTTTCTGCTGGTTCGCGAAACCACGGAAGCAGCGCACAGCGTATCGCAGGAAGACGCTGCGTCAGGCACAAAAAAGCACACAGACCGGAAGGGGAGGATCTATCGCTATCGGGTCCGCAACGATTTCTGGCGCGGGAGCGCGGCGGGATTCGGAGGAGTGCTGCAAGGCCTGGTTGGGTTTTCGGCTGGAGAACTGAGCACGGTGGAGCAGATCCTGCGCGGAATACCGGTACGGATCGCGGCGGGGAACTCCCACTTGATCATCGCGGCGGCTTCGATTTCCGCGGCGGTGGCGCATTTGACGGTGAGCGCGGCCCAAGGGACCCAGGTTCCTTGGAATCTGGTCGCCATCACAATTCCAGCCGTTCTGATCGGAGGACAAGTCGCCGCTGTCGTGGCCGGCCGGATTCCACAACATACGATTCGGCTGGTGCTGGCCGGCTTCCTGACGTTCATTGGCGCACTGAGCGCTTACCGCGCTTCCGTTGGGATGGGCATTCATTTGCCGGCTTGGGTGCTATGGACTAGCGTCATCCTGTGCCTGGCAGCCATGGCGCTGTTTATTCGGCGCCGGAGCCGTCGCGAAACCTGCCGCACGTCTGCCGGAGTGTGCGCATCGTGCGGCCCGCAAAATAAATCGCATCCTTGACGTGCGGCCGGGGCCGGACCAGGGGGTCCGGCGCGGACGAGGGCGTCCGCCCCACCGCGACCGCCCGCGGAATATTTTACGGGCGCTGTCGTGACGCGCGACACTGAGTAGGGATGCAGGTTCCAGATCCAATCATCATTGAGCGCGAGGATTTGGATACTAGCGTTGGCGAAGTTCCGAACGCGGATGGGGTGTTCGTGGTTTGGGCGGGCGACCGGTCGGCGTATCTGGCCAAGACCAGCATGCTGCAGCGGCGGTTGCTGCGAATTTTTCAGCCGGCCGACTCGACACCAGGGGCCGCTCCACGGCGGTCGTTGAATCTGCGAGAAGTGGCCTCGCGCGTGGAATATTGGCCCACGGCGTCGCGGTTTGAATCGATGCTGCTGCACTACGCGCTGGCCCGGCGCTATTTTCCGGAAGATTATTTGCGCATGGTGAAGCTGCGGATGCCGGCTTATGTCAAGCTGATTCTGTCGAACGAATTTCCGCGCACGCAGGTGAGCTCGCGGTTAAGCGCCAGCCGCGCGATCCACTATGGGCCGTTCCAATCGCGAGCCGCAGCCGAGCTGTTTGAAGACCAGTTTCTGGATCTGTTCCAGATCCGCCGCTGCCAGGAGAATCTGGAGCCAAGCCCGCAACATCCGGGTTGCATTTACGGCGAGATGAACCGGTGCCTGCGCCCGTGCCAGCAGGTGGTGAGCCGCGAAGAATATCTGAGCGAGGTGCAACGCGTCGAGGAGTTCCTGACCGGGAACGGCGCCGCGATGATTAGTGTTGCTGCGGCGGCGCGCGATCGGCTGAGCGTGGAGATGAACTTCGAAGAGGCGGCGCGCCAGCACAAACGTTTGGAGCGCATCCAATCTGTACTCGCGCTGCGCGGCGATCTGGTGTGCGATATCGATGGTCTGTTTGGAGTCGCCGTGGCGCCTTGTCTGGTTCCCGATAGCGTGCTGTTGTGGTTCGTTTGCCAGGGCGCGTGGCAAGCGCCGGTGCGGTTTCCGCTCACGTCACTCGTTTCGCTCGATCAACGCTTGCGCGAGTTGGTGGCGTCAGTCCAGCCGGTGACGCCGCCACTTTCAGAGAAGCAGGAGCATCTCGCGTTGCTTGCTCGCTGGCATTATTCGACTTGGAGCGATGGGGAATGGATTGGGTTTCCAAGGCTGGATCAGGCGCCGTATCGGAAGCTGGTGCGGGCTATTTCGCGGGTGCGGCAGAAGGCGAATGAGTGACCGCTCCCTGTGGTCGCGGCTCTGTTAGTGCAGTCCGGCAAGAAAGTCTTTGGCGACGTCGCGGGCCGGGCGATGTTGGGCGTCCACGGCATAATTCATGTTGCGCATCTGGGTGTCGGAGATTTTTCCGGAGAGTTCCGACAGGATGACGCGAAGATTTGGATACGCCGCGAGCGCCTCTTGACGAACAACGATGCAGGCCTGATAGGGAGGAAACACGTGCTTGTCGTCCTTGAGCACGGTGACATCCAGCTTGTTCAGCAGTCCGTCGGTGGTGTTGGCCGCGGCCATGCTTACCTCTTTCTGCTCGAGCGCCTGGTAGAGCAGGCCAAGGTCCATGCTTTTGGGCGCCGCGTTCCATTTAATCGAATAGGCTCGATTCAAAGCGCCGTAGGCATCCGGGCGCGTCAGGAATTCGTAGCCCGCGCCAAGCGTGAAGCCCATGGGGTCGGCTGCTGCATCGCTCAAGGTTTGCAGATGTCTGGCGCGTGCATCGTCGCCGCGAACGGTCATCGCGAATGAATTTTCAAAGCCCAACGGATCCATCCAGTCCAGATGGAAGCCGCTGGCATATTCGGCGCGCACTTGTTCCAGCACTACGGCCGGGTCGGTGACCCCGCTGCGCTTCAGCACGTTGGTGAAGGCGGTGCCGGTATATTCCGGATACATGTCGATATCTCCGGCGAGGAGAGCCTGATGGGCCAGCAGCGTTCCGCCCAGATCCAGTTTGCGCTCGACCGGCTGATGCGTGCGCGTTTCGATATGTTGCGCGACGATCTCGCCCAGGATCAGTTGTTCGGTAAAGTTCTTGGAGCCGACCACGATGTGGTTGCGGGCGCCACAGCCGGTGAGCAGGAAGGCCGTCAGGATACAGAGCATCGTCGTTCGATCCAACTGAAGCCTCCGTCCGAGAGAAGTGCGAGCAGCGCCGCGGGAATGGCGCCAGCCAGAATCTGCGTGGTGTCCACCGACGCAATGCCGCGGAAGATGAATACGCCGAGTCCGCCGCCTCCGATGGCGGCCGCGATAGTTGCCGTCCCGATGGTGGTGACCGTGGCGATTCGAACGCCGGCGAGGATGGTGGGCGCGGCCAGCGGCAGCTCCACTTCCCACAGCAGTTGACGGCCGGTCATCCCCATCGCGATGGCCGATTCGCGCACCGCTGCGTCGACGCCGAGAATGCCCGCCAGGGTATTGCGAAGAATGGGGAGCAGCGCATAGAGCACCAGGGCGACAATCGCGGTCCGCTTGCCGATACCGCCGATGAACGGAATCGGGATCAGGAATCCGAACAGCGCGAGACTGGGGATGGTCTGCATCACGTTCGCAAAACCCAGCAACGGCGTGCGCAGCGACGCGCGGCGCGTGAGCAAAACCCCGAGCGGTAGTCCGGCGGCGATAGCGATGGCCATGGAACTCAGCACCAACACCAAATGTTCGACGGTCAACTGGGCCATCTCCTGGAACAAATAAGGAGGGATCATGGCGTCGCGATCATAGAGTCGACAAGAAAGCGCGCGCTTCCGGGCCGTTCGAATTGAGGAACTCTTTCGGTGTTGTCAACACTTCCAGTCTGCCACGATGCAGGAGGGCGATTTCGGTTCCGAGCCGGAGAGCTTCGCGCACGTCGTGCGTAACGAATATGGATGTTTTGCGCACGCGGTCGCGCAGTTCGAGGAATTGGTCTTGCAGCTCGACGCGCGTGACGGGGTCGAGCGCGCCGAAAGGTTCATCGAAAAGCAGGAGCTTGGGCTCAGCCGCCAAGGCCCGCGCGACGCCCACGCGCTGGCGCTGGCCGCCCGAAAGCTGGCGCGGATAGCGATCGAGAAATTGCGCCGGCTCCAGGCCCACTTGATCGAGCAGCTCAGCCACACGGGAAGCGACGCGCTCGGGCGGCCAGCCCTTTAATCGCGGTACAAGCCCAACATTTTCGCCGATGGTGAAGTGCGGAAAAAGCCCGACTTCCTGAATGACGTAACCGATGCTGCGCCGGAGCTCGATCAGATCCCAATCGGTGGTTGCGCGGTGCTCCACCCACACGCTGCCAGAGGTGGGAAACAGCAGTCCATTCAACATTTTTAGAGCGGTCGTTTTTCCGGAGCCGCTGCGGCCGAGCAACACGAGCGTGCGGCCCGGCTGGACGCGGAAGTTTAGATTATCCAGAATCGGATTGCCGTCAATGCTATAGGAGACCTGGTAAAACTCCAGGGTGGCGGAACCAGCCTGGGAGTTCGCGTCTTCGACGCTCAAGGAACTGTCCAAAGATTTTCCGCGAACGGCCAATCCCGATCGATCCACTGGCCTTCGACGCTGAACCCGGCCTGCTCCGCCAATCGGTCCAGCTCCGGAAGCTGGAACTTATGCGACGACTCGGTCCAGATAGTTTCGCCGGCGCGGAAACTTACGGTGAGATCGGCTTCGGCGATGAAAGCGGTCTGATCGAAGCGCGATCGCAGATGCATTTCAATGCGGCGCTGATCCTCATTCCAGCGGGCTTGGTGCTCGAAGCCCCGCAGTTGGAAATCGCCGCCGAGTTCGCGATTGATGCGCCCCAGCAGGTTGAGATTGAAGGCGCCGGTAACGCCGGTGGGGTCGTCGTAGGCCACCAGCATGCGGTCGGGTTCCTTCGCTAGGTCGGCGCCGATCAGCAGCAGGTCGCCTGGAAGCATCGAGCGGCGCAGATCGCGCAGGAATTCCATCGCACACTTGCGCTCGAAGTTGCCGATGGTGCTGCCGAGGAACATCACCAGGAACGATTCGCCGGGCTGGCGTTCGTTAATGGCGCGCGCCATCCCATCCAGATAGGACTGCACCAGCGGATGCACCTCGGCGATATCCGATAAATCGCGCTCGCAACGCGCGAGTGCGTCGGCCGATACGTCGATGGGATAGTAGCGCAGGGGATCCTGGGGCAAATCCGCGCCGATGGCTTCGAGCAGATGCCGTGTCTTTTGCCCTACTCCGCTGCCGAGTTCGATGACCGCGACACGCGAAGGAAGCAGGCTGGCGATATCGTTGGCATGCCGCCTCAACAGACGCTCGTCGGCGCGCGTGAGGCCATATTCAGGAAGGTGCGTAATGGCCTCAAAAAGCGAGCTGCCCAATTCGTCATAGAGATACTTGGAGTGCAGCTCTTTTTGCGGTTTGGCGAGACCAACGCGCACGTCCGACGCGAATTCGCGGACGGCGGCGTTGTCCTCGGCGTTAGTCTTCGACGACCCGAAAACTTGCGTAGACATAAGGATAGTTGGGACGGAACCAGTTGCGGAACGAGCGGCGAAGCATGCAGGCGGCCGTGACGGGCGACCCGCCTTTCATTACGTAGTGCTCCTCGTCGAAGAAATTCTGCGAGTAGCCTGGATAAAATGGCATGGGCTGAAATCCCGGGAAGGGACCGAACTTCGTGGCAGTCCATTCCCAGCCGTTCCCCACAAGTTGCGATACTCCGGAAGCGCTGTCGCCCGCCGGATTCGCGTTTACGTCCACGGGATCCCAATGGTGAAAGTCAAAATTGCCCCGAGCTTCATCGGGCGGAGCGCTTCCCCCCGGCGGAACGCTTCCCCAGGGATAAAGACGCTCGGAGCCGCCTGGTGTTTCGTATGCCGCTCGATGAAACTGCGCTTCGGTGGGAAGTTTCTTGCCGGCCCAGCGCGCGTAGGCGGTTGCCTCGGCGTGGGTGACGTATACCGGGGCGTTCAGCGGCAAGGGGATTTCCGAGAACATACCACGATAGATGAAGCGATCGCCGCGCGGGATCCAGAAATGAGGCGTGGGTGCGCCCTCTCGCACGAAATCGGCATACTGGCCGTTGGTAATTTTGTACTTGCTCACGCGAAAGCCAGGAACACTTACCTGATGCTCCGCGAACTCGTTATCCCAACCGAACTCACCCGGCTTTTGTCCGAGTGTCGCCACGCCCGGTGCGATTTCGATCATCGGATTTACCAGTTGATGCGTGGAATGAACTACTGGCGCGGCGTTGGTGGTTTTCTGGCCGTAAGGCAGGTTGTGCAGCAGGTATGCGAGCGTTTCAGCGTGCATGAGCCGGTGTTCGAGCGCGACCTGGATAATTTGCTCCGGCGCCCGATCGAGTAACTCGTCGATACGCTCGCGAATGCGCCGGTTGTAGGCTTGGATTTCCTCGACACGCGGCCAGTCGGACGGTTGATCGGTGGCCGCTTGGCCAACCGGCGGGTCGATGCCAAACTCGAACAGAGTGTCGAACTGTGGACTAAACGAGTCGACGCCCAACGTCTTTCGGCAGATCAGATTCCAGTCGAAGGCCTCCAGATGGCCGAGGTAAAAGATGAGCCGATGCCGCTCTGGAATGGGACGCGAATAGAGGGCCTCGGGCTTTAGAAGCCTGAAGATGGAATCGGTTAGCTGGCGCGCGGAATCCAGGCGTTCCTGGAGCGCGGGACTTAGGACGGGGGCAGTCGACATGCTAGCCTCGGGCTACGCAATATCAGACTAGCATCCGAAACGCCAAAAGGGGAGTTAGCTGAATGTCAGCTCGGTTACGAGCTAAGACGCGGCACGGGTTACCAGCCCGTGCCGCTAATCGATCTGTCGCGAGAAGACTTTTTACTTTGTTCCGCCGGGAGCGATCTGGCCAGGTTGGACGGGTGCGGCGCTTTCGGCCTTCTGGGCAGCCAGCGCGTTCTGCGCGGCTTGCGCATCCCAAACGGCCTGATTGCGCGTCGTCTTCCAGAGCTTGTCACCCCACCATTCGGCTTCCGCCGGGGAAGCCGCCAGGGGCGACCGCTTGGCCGCGATGGTCTCCTGTGCGTCGACTGCGCGATATTCCATCAGCTCAAAATTCAGCGTTCCGGTGGCGCCGGTGGCATCCGTATAATTGATGACCAGAGTTTGCATGCGATGGTTGGCGATCGGCGACATGGCGGGGAACACGTGCCAGATACGCCGGATGTCCGCCTTCTCGATGCTGGTGCCGGTGATTTGATCGTAGGGCAACTTGTAGACCGAGCCGTCGTAGGTGAAGCGGAAGTCTTTGGCGTCTTCAAAGTTGAAAGTGCCGCCGGAATTCACCGGGATCGACTTTACCGTTCCACCAACATATTGAACGGGGGCGGAAGCGCCGAGGACGGCAGCCGGTGGCACGGCCGCGAAGAGCAGGGCGGAAATCAGAAGCTGGCGGATTGCGAACATGCAATAAGTCTCCTTTAGAGCGCTCTAACGAGTACTATCGGCCGCTTCGGCCCAGGACTTTAGACTCCGGCAACTACAATGAAAGCAATATGTCCGTTTATGACGAGCGCCGCGAAGAGCTGGAGCAGCAAGAGTTTATGATGGGAACCGAGCGCGGGCGGCTGTCGGTGACGCTCGACTTGCTGACCGACGCGCTGGTGCTGGTGGGTCAGCACGGCGTCTATTGCCAGAGCGCGCGGCAGCCCGGCAAGCCCGCCATGGACATACAGATGATCTTGAAAAGCCTGACCGACGCCAAGGAACTGGTGGCGGATGTGATGGGGGAACTGAAACGGAAGTCACAGACGGCGAGTTGATTAGTGCGGACGGGTGGCGAAGTAGTAATAGGTCCAGACGAAGATCAGTCCGGCGATGCACAACCCGAACATGAAGAGTTTGCGGCCGGTGGTGGGCTGGTAGCCGGGCGGTCTATCGGGGTCGGGGGCCGGTGGCGGGTGGCTGGTGGCTGGGTCGGAAGGCATCGGACTTCGATTCAAGTATAGCCGCGCTGTGCGGATTATGGCAGCGAGTAGAGCGTGAGTTGTGGCATCGGAAAATCCTTGCGGTTATCCGTCATCAACACCAAATTGTGAGCCAGCGCGGTCGCCGCGATGATCAGATCGATTACTTGGAGCGTCCGCCCCTTCCCGGCCCATTCATTCTTCAGCAAACCCGCATCGCGCGCCAAATGGGAGTCCAAGTCGTAGTATTCCAGCCCATTCAGAAAGTTTTCCGTGATTGCGAACTCCTTCGGACGAATGCCGGCGTAGATCTCAGTCAGCGTCACTACCGAACAAGCGAGCGTGTCGCCTGTTTCGGCCAACGATGCCAGCAACTGCCAACGCCCGCGTTTTTGATTGAGCGCGTCGATAATTACGGATGTGTCGAGAAGGTAGATCGCCATCACGCGCGATCGCGCCGCTTTTGGATCCTCTGAAAGCGGGCTTCGCTTTCAGAGCGCATCTTGCGCACCCAGGCCGCGGCGCCATCCTTTAACTCGGGATGATCTTCGTCCTTCCAAATTGGCTCTTTGCGTTTGAAGATCTGCAGCAGCCGCTGCCGTTTTATTTCGCGTCTTGCCAGGTCCGCGAGAAATGCGCTCCTGCCCCGGGAACCGGCGATTTTGTCAATCTCCCGCACCAGATCTTCGGGCAGCACGACATGGGCTCGCTTGGTGGAGGGCATGGGCGTTGTATGTTTAATTAGGATGTCCCACTCCATTGTGACATAGACTTCGGAGAAGGGCACTCGCAACATCGCAATTACATCCCCTGCAAGAACGGATTCCGCTCTCGCTCCCGGCCGATAGTGGTGATTGCGCCGTGCCCGGGAATCACCACCACCGCGTCGTCCAGCGGCAGGAGCTTGTCGTGAATGGACCGCAAAATCTGCTTCGAATCGCCGCCCGGCAAATCCGTTCGCCCGATGCTGCCCTGGAATAGAGTGTCGCCGGCCACCAGTTTGTTCTCCTCTGGAATCCACAAGCTGATGCTGCCCTGGGTGTGGCCCGGCGTCTCCAGCACTTGAAACTCCGCCGCGCCGAGCTTGAGGCTCTCCCCCTCTCTAGCGTTGACATCGATGCTGGTTTTCTCCGGCGTCGGCACTCCCAGCCACTGCGCCTGCGTATCGATGTGATCGTACAGCTCCTGATCGTTGAAATTCATGTAAACCGGAGCGCCGGTGAGCGCTTTCAGCTTCTGCGCGCCGCCGATGTGATCGATATGCGCGTGCGTAACGACGATCGCGGTGACGCGCAGATGGTGCTTCTCCAGAATTGCCGCGATGCGCCCGATCTCGTCGCCCGGATCGATGACGATCGCTTCGCCGCCGGCTGCATCGCCGAAAATCGAGCAATTGCACTGCAGCGGGCCCACCGGCAGGATTTCGTGAATCATAATCGTATACTCGAATTATGGACCCAGCCGTACGCGCGGTGCTCGGAGTGTGCATGCGATGGATTCATATCGCTTCGGTGGTGACGCTGATCGGCGGATTCATTTATGCGCGCTTCGCGCTGGCTCCGGCGCTGGCTTCGCTTCCAACGGGGGAGCGCGAACTGGTTGGATCGAAGGCGGTGAACGCTTTCCGGCCGCTGATGATCGCGGTCCTGATCGCGGCGCTCGGCTCGGGGATGTACAACTACGCTACCAAGGCCAGCTATCCGCCGACCTATCACATGTGGATGGGAATCAAGCTGCTGCTGGTGCTTCACATCACCGCGTCGGCGATCCTCTATGCGGTGCGGCCATCCAATGAAGCCAAGCGCAACCGAACGGCGCTGAGCATTACGATTTCCGGATTAGTGGTGGTCGCGATCGCCGCCTACTTGAGGTTTCTCTCTCTAAAATGACCGGATACGAAGCCCTTCGAAATCGCGCTGTCTGGATGGATCTGTCCGCGCGCGGCAAAATCAAACTCACGGGTGAGGATCGCGCGCGCCTGCTGCACGCGATGACCACCAATCACATCCAGCAGCTTGCGCCGGGCGCCGGCTGCTACGCGTTTTTCCTGAATGACAAGGGCCGTGTGCTCGCCGACGCGAATGTATTATGCCGCCCCGATTATTTCTTGCTGGACGTGGAGCCGGAAACGCGCGAGCCTCTGTACCAACACCTGGATCGCTTCATCATCGCCGACGATGTAACGCTCGAAGACGCAACGGACGCCACTGCGACCATCGCGGTGGAAGGTCCCGAAGCTGCGGACGTGATGCAACGCGCCGGCGCGCCAATTCCCGAAACAGATTATTCCAGTGTGGATTGGAACGATGCAGTGGTTGCGCGCCTCAGCTCCACGGGTAGCTTAGGATTCTTCATTTTTGTTCCAGTCAATGAAAAGGCCGCGCTGATCTCGCGGTTGGAAGCCGCCGGCGCCGAACCCGCCGACGCCGAAGCATCCCGTGTGGTGCGCCTCGAACACGGCAAGCCGCGTTTCAGCGAAGATATCAGCGACCGGTTTTTGGCTCAGGAAGCGAATCAGCCGCACGCGCTGAATTTCAGCAAAGGCTGCTACCTGGGGCAGGAGATTGTGGAGCGGGTTCGCTCGCGCGGTCAGATCCATCGCGTGCTGAAGCCGCTGATTCTTGAAATGAAGGAACCGCCCGCGCCGGGAACGAAGCTCGAGAACGCCTCCGAAATCACTTCGGCCGTGTATTCGCCAGCGCTCGGAAAGGTGGTTGCCCTGGCCTACGTTCGAATATGACGCGGCTCAGTTTCGGGTGTTCAGCACCTTGGGGATCGATAAATAGCCGACGATGGCGTCCTTCTTCACATCGTTGACCACCAGCTCGTAAGGCTGCTTGGCTTTGGACGTCATGAACTGCAGCGGTTCGTTTATGCCACGATCTTTCTTCTCCGTGGTCTTGTCGTCGGCGGTCAGTTCGATGGTATAGCGGTTCCTCTTGGGGTCGGCACGCTTCAAAAGGATCGCGACGTCACCCACTTTTTGCGGTTGCTTGGCCTTTTGGATGGTGAATTGGACGTAGTTCCGTTCCCCGAGCGCCTGCAGGGCAGCCAGCTCTTTTCCGTTGGTGGCGATCAGGACGCTGTGCCCGTCCAGTTCGCCCGTGGCTCGCTTCAGATCGGCCACCGTCTTTTCCAGTTCCGACCTGGTGGAAGCCACGTCGCCCTTCACTGCGGTCACTTGCGTGCCGACTTCGGAGATCTTGCTGTCCGCCGCGTCTCGCACCCTGGAAATGTCCGACGACAGCTCCTGCTTTTGCTGCGCTTGCGCGGATTCCAAGGCGGCGCGCGTTTCGTCCACTTTCTTGAGCGCCTCATCCTTGGCCTCTCCCGCAGCCAGGTTCGCTTGCCGGCGGGCCCGCTCCAGTTGGTCGCGAAGTTGTTCCACGGTCCGCCGGTTGCTCTGCGTGCTTACCGACGTGGCTTCCTCCAGCTTGTCGATCCTGGACTGCGCCGTGTCGTTGGCTGACGTCAGATCCTTCTTCACTTTGTCCAATTGCATGTACAGGTAGACATTGGCGGCGATCAGCGCAACCACCACCCCGAACAGGACCCCGAGCTTCCAGCCCAATCCTTCGCTCGCCGGCGCAGGAGGAGGCGGCAGTGGCGCGTAATACTGTGGCGGCGGCGCATAGTAGGCAGGCGCTCCCGGCGGCGGGGCTGACGGGGGTGGAGGCGGCGCGGACGGAGGCGTATAAGGCGGCTCAGAGCCTGATCCTGGGCTGGGATTCGGGAAAATGGACATTTGACCTCTGCTCCGTAGGGTACCAGTTATATAACTTCTTGGATGGATGGCTCGAGCCGCCGGTTTCAGTGACGTTCTGCCGATAGCCAGCAGGGAGGTTCCCATGGCGAGTCTGACGATTGAGCTGCCGGAAGTGGTGGTGCGGCGTCTGGAAGCGCTCGGAAAGTCAACGGCAAAGAGTGTGGACCAACTGGCGCTCGAAGCCGTAGAGTCGTTCGCTGGCTCGCACGCATCGAGAGGGGCCCTGGTGAAAGCTTGGCGCAAAACGGCGAGCATTGCCGGAACGGCATATTCACTCGCGGATCTGGGGTGCTCTGGAGCAGGCCATTCAGGAGAAATTAAAGGGATCCGGAGCGGTCAAGATGACAGGCGTCGAGCGGCTGGTTCTTTCCGTGATGGGTTTGTCGCGCGAGGTGAACAATGGAGGGTATGACCAGTTCTTTCGCAACTCTTCACGACGGTTCGCCCCTGCAATTGTGGACGATTTGGTCAGAATCGGCTGCCCGGAAATCGCCGATATCACCCAGCAGGCACTGGATGCGCTGGATCTTCCGAAATTGAGTGTCGCTGAAATCGAGGCTGCCATGGCGCGCGAGAGCGAGCAACGGGATCGGGCGCTCAAGCGCTGCGATATCGCATTTTACGAGCGAGGCGAACTTTCCGAAAGGCTGTTTGCCTACGTCAAGGCGCACCAGGCCGGAATTACGATCTAACTCCCACTGGACGGTTTTGGTCTCGGCCCCGCGAACTCCAGGAACGTTTGTTTGGGCATGCCCGGCTCAAAGCAACGGCGGCAGCGCGCCTCGTACATCCCGCGGGCGCCCACTACGATCAGGTCGGTAGACTCCACCAGCCGCTGGGTGTGCTTGGCGGGATTGCCGCAGCGCATGCAGATGGCCAGCGTTTTGGTGATCGATTCGGCCAGGCTGAGCAAGTCCGGCATGGGCGCAAAGGGCCGCCCCATGTAGTCGGTATCCAGGCCGGCGATAAGCACCTGCTTCCCGCTGTCGGCAAGATGCGTCGCGACGTCTACCAAGTCTGGGCCGAAGAAGTTCGCTTCGTCGACGCCCACCACTTCGGTCCGTGAATCCAGATTCGGCAGAATGTCGGCGGCGGTCTGGATGGCCTGCGATTTCATGCGCAGATCGTTATGCGAAACGATTTCGTCGTTCGAATAGCGGTCGTCGATGAGCGGCTTGAAGACCTGCACGCGTTTCCGGGCGATGATGGAACGCCGCAGCCGCCGCATCAGCTCCTCGCTCTTGCCTGAAAACATCGGACCGCAAATCGCTTCGATCCAGCCTAGATTACCAGTGACAATGTCCATCCACTCACAGCCGCATCTTATTATGCTATGAGAGAATGCCAGGGGAGAGTGCCAGTGGCCAGCAGCGTCCTCTATGAGCGTTTCATCGTGCCGGAGATGCTGGATCACGCGCCTCCCGATGTGGCGCGCGCCAGCCTGCGGGACTTGGCGCGGATCAACCGCTATCTGGGCGGATATTACGTCCTGGGACGGCTTTTTGGTGGCGTTGTAAAGCCCGACGACAGCTTTACGGTGCTCGACATCGGCGCAGCGTCGGGAGACATGGGCGCGGCCATCCGGCGCCGCTATCCGCGCGCACTGGTTACCTCGCTCGATTACAAAGGCGAGCACCTGGCGCAGGCGGCCGATCCCAGGGTGGTGGCCGACGCGTTCCACTTGCCGTTCCGGCCAGCCAGTTTCGATTTCGTGTTCAGCTCGCTGTTCCTGCATCACTTCGCCAATGACCAAGTGGTGGAGCTGTTTCGCAGTTTCCGCGGCCTAGCCCGCCGCGCCGTGCTGGCCATCGATCTCGACCGCGGTCCCCTGGCCTATCACTTTCTTCCCAACACGCGTTGGTTATTCCGCTGGCACGACATTACGATCAGCGATGGCCAGATTTCGGTGGCGGCGGCGTTGAAGAAGGACGAGCTGCTGGCGCTCGCGGTGCGCGCCGGATTGAGCAACCCTCGCGTTCGAGTGCATCGGCCGTGGTCGCGACTGTCGATGGTCGCGCCGGTGTAGCCACCGGTTCGCAGCTCTGTTATCGCGATGTCAACGGCTCCATGCCGCTCTTCCGGATCGCTTCTGCTGCAGTTTCCGATCTGAAGAACCCGATCAGACGTTTGCACGCTTCCAGTTGCTTGTCGCCCTCCACTACGGCGATGCTAAACACCGAGACGTACTGGATCTCGTCCGGGAGCGCGCCAATAAAATCGGTACCTGGCGCGTGAAGAAGCTCGCTGACCGGCTGAATCGCGAATTCCGCATCTCCCTTGGCCACGGCAGCCACGCCGGAGTTGGTGATCTTTCCTGCCATTTCCCCGGCGATTCCCAACTTCGGAAACAGTTTGTTCATCATCCAGATTCCGGTGGTGCTGCTTGGAAACGTGACGGATTTTGCGTGTAACAACATTTGTTTGAAGGCTTCAACCGTGCTGATGTCCGGTTTCGGCGCTCCGGCGCGAAGGGAGACACCCAACGGCGTTCGAGCCAAGTCAACATCGGTGCCGGCCGCAATTCTGCGCTGCGCAATCAATTCGTCGAGCCCCTCCCTCGACATGATCACAATGTCGTCGGGCACGCCTCGGCGAAGCTGGGCGCCGATGGCATTGGGCCCGCCTCCCTGGGATTGTCCCCGTGTCGTGGTGACTGTGATGCCGGTGGTCTTCTCGAACTCCGGCAGGATCTCTCGATAGGCGGACGCAAATCCGCCCGAGATCATGACGTTGAGCTGCGCAAACGACGCGGTTGGCAGGGCAAAAGACGCCGCGATCAAGAAGGCACGTGTGGCGTGACATCTCTTGTTCATAAGAGTCTGTGCCTCCCCAATGCAGTTTACTTCACCAGGGATAGGACTGAATTGCAGGTCTCATGGTGAGCTCGGACGCCGCCAGTGCTGAACCTTCTTGCTGAGCACGCGGTTCCACCACATTAAAGCACCGGTAGCGGCGAGAACGGCGGGCGCCAGCCCCAAAACCGTCCAAAGCGCCTCAGTACCCCGATTGAAACGGCCAAAGTGCAGGCGGTTGATCCAAAGACGAAATTCGTTGCCTAGGAGAAAATCCAGAACGCCCGGGAAGCAAAGGCAGAATCCGGAGATTCCCCAGATCAGCACCAATAGGGAGCACCAAAAGCCGATCGCACTGTGGAGATCCCAATTGACGCGGGCGAACCGCGCTTTCCGGTCGATCGTAATACTTCGCCGCCAGTTCTTAATTCCAGGCCACCAGATAATAATTCCGGTGCAGGACAGCAGCACCAGCAGGAACGCGCCGATGCCGTTTAATGTACGGCCCGTTAGTCCCGACAGCAGGTTGTCATGCAGATCGGCAAGCCACCCGAAAACGCGATCCACGCCAGACCGGGGATCGCCCAGATCCGCGCCGGTGTAAGGATCGAATAGGCGTTCGACTCGCCCTTTGCCGGCTTCAAAGACAACAACGTCCGCTTGGCCTGGTTTCCGCGGGTCGGCCACGCTAAGAACTTCATACGCCGGGTACGCTCGCCGAGCGCTTTCTTCCACTTCCTCGGCAGGCATTCGTGAGCGGCCCGTATCGGCCACAACTACTGTGCGTCGAAACCTCGGGCGGTAGACGATCGCGCTGCCGGAGATACCGATCACCGCGACATAGAGGCCGATTCCAATTCCCACCCACAGGTGGATCTGGAAAAGGATCTTGCGAACCCACAAACTCTGCGGCCGTTGAACCCAGCGTTGCCAAGGTGTCATTCCAACAGCCTGTGTTCCTCTGAAAACATAGCACACGCAGTAAACTGAACTCATGCTGTTGCGAATCGGACTGCTTTGTGGAATTGCGCTTCCACTTGCGGCCGCAACTCCGCCGCTGGTCGATTACGTGACTTATCTGGGCGGCTCCTACGCAGACACGGTTGTGGGAATCGCGGTGGATTCGGGAGGGTCGGCCTACGTTGCCGGGAACACTTTATCCCCGGACTTCCCAGTGACCTCCACCAGCCTCGGCACGCCCTCGACAAACAACTGCGCTTTCGTTACCAAATTCAATCCGTCCGGCACGGCGATCGATTTTTCGGTTTGTTTGGGCGCATCGCGGGCCATCGCTTTCGCTCTGGATGCGGCGGGCAATATTTATTTGGCTATCGAGAACATTGCTAATCCTTATGGTGCGTCGTTTGCGATGGTGAAGCTCGATCCCACGGCCCAAAATATTCTCTACACTACAGCGATCGGTGGTGTTCCTGAAGCAATCGCGCTGGATGCGGCGGACGACATTTTTGTAACGGGCGCGGCCGTACCGGGGCTCGCCACCACTCCTGGCGTTTACCAAGGCCAGTCCTCCGCGGGGCAATGCAGAGGGGATCTAAACGCGCCTCCCTACCCGTGCAGCATCGCATTCATCGCCAAGCTGACGCCCTCCGGCAGCGTGGCGTGGAGCACGTACCTGGGCGGATCGGGTCCGGACGACGCGCATACCATTGCCGTCGACAGCGCGGGAAATGTTTGGGTGGCGGGTGAAACTGTTTCGCCGAATTTCCCGACCACCGCGAACGCGATCTCGCGGACCTTCGGCGGCGAAATCGATGTGGGGCCGCTGCGCTTCGGCGATGCCTTCGTCTCAAAGCTCGACCCCACCGGCAACCATCTTCTTTACTCCACCTATCTGGGAGGCAGTGAAGCTGACGCAGCGTATGGCATCGTCGTGGATGCAACCGGCGCAGCGTACATTTCTGGCGGCACCGGATCGGCCAACTTCCCGACCACGCCGGGCGCGTTTCAAACCACCTACACCGGCTACAACCCGAATGCGCCGCCCAGCCCTGGGCCCGAAGGGTTTGCGACCAAAATCGATAGCTCGGGTGATCTTGTTTACTCAACATTTATCAGCGGCGGCGGCGGACTTGTCGTCGATTCCCTCGGGCAGGCGTACGTGAGCGTGAGCGGCGACGCTTTCGCCTCCAGCATCCAGCCCACCTGCGCCGCGCCGCCGAATAAGGGCGTTCTGGTCCTCAACTCCAGTGGGTCCGCGCTGGTGGCCACTTCGCCAATTCCAGGCTCTTATCTCGCGCTCGATGGGAAGGGTGGGCTGTACTCCGCGGGCGATGCGTTCACCCTCGTGTTCTTCTCTACGCCGCGCGCCTTTCAAACGGAGTACGGCGGCGGCGATTCCGACGCGTTCGCCGCCAAGGTTGATTTTTCGCAGGCCGCCGGACCTTCCATCGCATCGGTGTTGAACGCCGCTAGCTTGTTTCCCGGGTACACCACTCCTTTTCCGACGGGTGCAGTAGCGCCGGGAGAAATCGTCAGTTTGTTCGGCAACGGCTTTGGATCGGGCACACCGGCGGTAACTTTTGGCACATCTCCGGCGACGGTCCTCTATGCGTCCAACTGCCAGATCAATACCGTGGTTCCATTCGAAGTGAATCCGGGGCTCAACACGTTGGTTACGGTGCAAACCAGGGATCAGACACTTGGGCCGATCAAATTGCCCGTTGTTACTGCGGCGCCCGGCATCTTCACCACCAACGACAGTGGCAGCGGCCAGGGAGCGATCCTGAACCAGGACTCTTCCGTCAACTCAGCCGCGAATCCAGCGCCGCGAGGTTCCATCGTCTCGATTTACATGACGGGCGTGGGCGCATTGAGCCCACCCATCGCCGATGGCTCGCCCGGGCCGCTGACGCCTCCATTCCCGGCGCCGGTGACGAACATCAGCGCTACCATCGGCGGGGTAAATGCTCCCGTCGTCTTCGCCGGCCAGGCCCCCGGTCTCATAGCCGGAGCGACGCAGGTAAATATTCAGATCCCGCTGGATGCGCCGGTGGGCGCCGCCGTCCCCATCGCGATGGAAGCGGCATATTACTTCAGCCAAGCCTCAGTCACCATGGCCGTGCGTTAGTTCGTGGTCAGAGGAAGCGATGCCTGAAACGTATCCGAATCCGGTCCAACGATCTCCAGCGACGCGTCGCCGGAAACCAGGCCCGAGGGTATCGTGAAATTGATTTGATACAAGCCGGCGAATCCGGGAGCGAGGCCGGAGAAAGTCACCGGGGCCTGCAAGTAATGGCCCGCCGCGTCGAGCAGGTACACGAGCGGCGTCGCGGTGGTGTAAGTGAGCTGGTTGATCGGCGCCGCCGCTCCGTTGGCCACCTGTGGGGTCACCAGGCCCATCCCAGTGAGATACACCGCCACCGTTTCGCCGATTTGGGCCGGGCTCGACTCCGTGATCGTCGAATTGTCGGGATGCAGCGCGGCTGCGTTGCCAATGCCGCCCACCGGCTCGGTGAAGACGCCCGTGGAAGTCACTCCCGTGAACACTGAGACGAGATTGGAATTTGTACCGTTGTTGACCACATAAATCTGCGCCACCGAGTCGGAAGGCGTGACGTAAGGAACGACTATTGAGATTTGCGTCGGGCTCACGTAGTAGATGGGCGCCGCAACTTGGTTTATCAACACCTGCACCTGGTTGAAGGTGGTGGGAAAAGGCAGTCTGGCAGTGGCGGTGGTAGGGGCGAGACCCGAGCCGTACAGCGTAAGAAATTCTCCCGGAGAGATCTGCGCGGTAAAGGGCGCCGAACTGGCGGCGTTTACCACGCCCGCCGGATTCAGATACACGCCGGAACCGTTCAAGGCGGGCGCCTGAAACGCCACGTTGAGTGACAGGTATGGGCCGACGCCATAACCGATGCGAATGGTTCCGTCCGTGCTGCTCAGATAATGCTGGGCAAAGGCGCTGTCGTCGGAGCTGCCGTCGCTGTTCAGCGTATAGGTGTCGTAATAAGTGAAATCGCTCGCACCGCCGAAAATCAACAGCGAGGGCAAGGTCCGATAGTGCAGCAGTGAAGCGGTGCTGAATCGCTGGTGCCCGACGATTTTCCCTGAAAGCGCCTGGAACGACCCGTAGTAGCTGTCTAATGGGGAGGAACCGCCGCCGACCGCCGATTCATCGAGGTCCAGGCCAGCCTGGTAGTAGAGGCCGTCGTAATTGGACGGCGCACTGGTGGCGGCGCGAACCCCCACGAACATGTCGTAACCGCTAGCGGAACCGCCAAAGATGAAATTGCCGTCCGGTGAAATATACATCAGTTCGGTGCCGGCGACCAGGGTAGAGCTAGTGCGCGCGCCTCCCAGCTTGAGCTGCGCGGCCCCGTTGATAAAAGCGTAGGTTACTCCGCTAAGGGATTGGGTGCTGGCCGTGGCGCTGGCGCCGAGATAGCTGGTTACGTTGACGGTCCCGATGTTGCCTTGCCCGTCGGCAGTCATGGTGAAGAGCGCGTCTCCAGGGGCTGTGGGATCGAAGTACGCAACGGCGTAGGCGCCTTTGAGCGTCGCGTTGGTGGCTTCAGACCCGAGGGGCGTGGCGATGAACAGATCGTTGTAGCCGCTACCGGTCACCGTTGTGCTGCCGATGAAAACTCCGTGGGATACCGTTCCGATGATGTTATCGAGAGGAAATGAGGTATTCACGGCGCCGATGTAGCCCTCGCCGCTGCCCGAGATCGCATAGTTGCCGGAGGCCGTCAAAGCAGTCATGGCGGGAGTGGCGGTGTTGTTGAGGACCGTACCTGTGAAGTTGTAGCCTCCCACTCCGTCGAAAGTGATATTGCCTTGGATGTTGCTGTTTTCGACAAAGGCGCCGGTCTCAGGGGTTACAACGTAGAAAACCTGCCGCATGTAATAAGTGCCATTCAACATCGCATTACCGCTCGAATCCAGAACGGGCTGAGCGGAAGACTGCCAGGCGCAGGCGCCAAGAACAAGCAGAAGGAGAGTGAGTTTTATTTTCATGAGTCGCCCGGTACAACACCAAAAACGAAAATACGACGCTGGGAACAGGTGTAAAGGTTTGTCTGGAAGGGCCGCGCCCGCGATTCGCGCGAACTGCTCGCAATCACGCCAAGCTCCCTGCAATAATATGTTCTTGATCCGACTTACTGGTCTCATTGCTTGCGCGCTGTGCCTGGCCGCCTGCGATCGCCTTCCCGAAAGCTTTGCGCCACCCGAGCAGCGCCATCCCGTGGAGGGTTTCAATCCCGGCCCCGAGGCCATGATGGTGGAGATGAGCGACCCAGACGCAAGTCTGCATATCGTGAAAGACATTTATGGTCCCACGGACCCTTCCTGGCGATGGACTTCTCAGAACCCGACGGTGCAATTGCTGGTGCTCTCTACTGAGAATCTCAAGTTTCATGCCGACTTTGCAATCTGGGACGATGGTTTCAAAACCACCGGTCCTCTGGAGATCGCGTTCCTGGTGAATGGCAGGCTGCTCGATAAGGTCCGCTACGCCACGCCCGGGCTGAAGCAATTTGAAAAGCCGGTTCCGTCAGACTGGCTCTCGGCGGACGCCGACACAACGATCGAGATGTCCGTGGATAAGCTCTACGTTGCGCCTAAAGACGGCGTCAAGTTCGGTGTGATACTCCAGCGCATTGGATTCAAGCAAAGATGAGAGGACCACTCGCTCGACCCTGGGACGAACAATGATTCGAGTGATTCCGGTTCTCTTCGGCGCGCTCTTTACCGTGGCCACCGCCTGGTCGCTCGGCCTGCTGCTGTTCCGCAAATTGTCGCTGGTCTTTCATGCCTGGGAAGAGCGCCTGCTCGCGTTTGTCGCCGGGTCGGCCTGCCTGAGCGCGATCATGTTCCTGCTGAGCGTGACTCGGCTGGTGCGACGCGGAATCTTGCTGGTTCTAGCGCTCGCAATCATAGGCTACGCCGCCTATTCCGGGGCTTTTCGCCGGGCCGGTAAGCCATTCCCGCCGCTCCCGCAGTTGTGGCGCTGGGTTTTCGTAGTGGCCTTCGCCGCCTTCACCTACGTCGGATTTTTCAACGCGCTGGCTCCCGAGCATAGCCCGGACGGCATGTCTTATCACTTAGCCGAAGTGCTCAAGTATCAGCACGCCCATGGATTCGCGCGCATCACCACCGACGTTTACTCGAATTTGTCGCAAGGAATCGAGCTGCTCTATCTGTTCGCCGTCGACTTTGGACGCTACTCGGCGGCCAGCCTGGTTCACTTCACGTTCCTGGTGGCCTTGGTGTTCCTGATCGTGTGTTATGGCAAGAGGATCGGACGCCCGGACGTGGGCGTGGCAGCGGCCATCTTCACCTACGCCAGCCCAATCGTGCTGCTGGATGCGTCCATCGCTTACGTCGACGTCGCGCTGGCGGCGGTCCTGTTCTCGCTGTTCTATCTGCTGCAGATTTGGGACGAGAACCGCGATCCGAAGATGCTGGTCCCCATCGGCCTGCTGGCCGGTTTCGGCTACGAGGCGAAATACACCGCCATCGTGGCCGTGCCCTACGCCGCCGGGTTCATTGCCTGGAAGCTGTGGCGCGAGGGGAAACCGGTCTTGCGGCCGGTGCTGGTGGTCTCTCTCATCGCGGTCGCCTGCATCGTGCCGTGGATGGTGAAGGATTGGATTGAAGTGGCGAATCCGGTCTCTCCGCTAGCCAACAGTTTGTTCCCGAACCCCTACGTACACGTCTCGTTCGAAGAGGGATGGCGCGCCCATCTAAGCAATTACGATCTGGCCAGCCGCTGGCAGATTCCGCTGCAAATTACGGTACAAGGCGATCGCGTGGAGGGTTTCCTGGGCCCGCTGTTTCTGCTGGCTCCCCTGGCTCTGCTTGCGCTGCGCTTTCGGGAAGGACGCCAGCTGCTGCTAGCTGCCGCGATATTCGGTTGCACCTACTTTTCTAACATCGGCACGCGCTTTTTGATTCCCGTGGTCCCGTTCGTTTCGCTCGCTCTGGCGCTCGCCGTGGTCAACATTCCGTGGCTGTTGTTGACGCTGGTGATCGCGCACGGCATCACTTGCTGGCCCGACGTCTACGATCTCTATTGCGCACACGATGCTTTTCGGATCGAAAATGTTCCGGTGGCGGCGGCGCTTCGCCTGCAGCCGGAGGACACGTATCTCAGCCAGGATCCCGATTACATTGTCGATCGCATGATCGGCTCCGCCGTCCCGCCCAACCAGCCCGTCTTCGCCATCAGCCAGGGCGGTCAATCGTATTTACAGCGCGATTTGTTGGTGGGCTACGAAAGCGCCTCGAATGAAGTGTTACAGGATATTTTGTGGACGCCGGTGGTGCGCGCCTTTCAGCCTACACGCATTCTCACATTCGATTTTCCACCGCGCGAGCTGCGCAGATTGCGGGTGGTTCAAACCGCCAGCCTGCCGCATAATCAATGGTCCATCGCCGAATTGCGCGTCTATAATGGCCAGAACGAATTGCCGCGCGATCCGGGGTGGCGCCTCACGGCGCATCCCAACCCTTGGGAAGTCCAGTTGGCCTTTGACAACAGTCCGGTGACGCGCTGGCGAAGCTGGCAACCGGCGGCGCCGGGCATGTATGTCCAGGTGGACTTCGGCCGGCCTGAGAGCGTCAGCTCGGTGGTGGTGCAGTCGTCCGACGATACCGGCGACGCCAAGCTTAAGCTGGAGGGCATGGGGGCCGACGGCTCCTGGGTGACGCTGTCCGATCGCCCCGTTCAATCCAGGCAGCCCATCCGCGCCAGCCTGCGCCTGGCGGCCACCGCGGAACTGAAGGCGCGAGGCATCCATTATCTGCTGATCAAGCCCGAAGATCCCGGCTCCGACGACTTGCGCCGCTATCCGGCTTTTTGGGGGCTGAATGTGGCGGGATCGGTGGGCGACGTGAGGCTCTTCCACATCAAGTAATGCCCGAATACTTCCTCGGCGTCGATGGCGGCCAATCCAGCACCACGGCGGTGATCGGCGACGAAACCGGCCGTGTGCTCGGCGTGGGCTACGGCGGACCGTGCAATCATGTGGGCGCGGCGGAAGGCAGGGCGAAATTGGCCGGCGCCGTTCAGTCCTCGTTGCGGGGAGCATGCGCGCAAGCCGGGTTGGGTGCCGAAAGCGTGCGGTTCACGAGCGCCTGCCTTGGATTCAGCGGAGGAGCGGCGGACAAGGAGTCGATTCTCAAGGAAATCCTGCGGAGCGACCGAACTCTGGTCACCGACGACGCCCTCATTGCATTGGCAGGCGCCACCGCCGGCGAACCCGGACTGGTGGTGATCGCCGGAACCGGTTCCATCGCTTTCGGACGTAATTCGACAGGCCGCACCGCGCGAGCCGGCGGCTGGGGCTATCTGTTTGGAGACGAAGGCGGCGCTTTCTGGATCGCGCGCCAGGCCCTGCGGGCTGCTTTGCGGTGGGAGGAGGGCTGGGGTGTTCCCACCGCACTGCGCGCCATCCTTCTGAACTTCATGATTTCGCGGAATGTGCCTGTGCGAAATATCAATGACTTGCTGCACCGCTGCTATACGGCCGAATTCCCACGGCCTCGCGTCGCGAGCCTTTCCATTCTGGTGAACCAAGCGGCGGAAGGCGGCGACCCGGTGGCTCTGGAAATCCTGAATGCAGCCGCCCGCGAGCTAGCCCTATTGGCCCTCGCCGTGCGCGGACAATTGTTCGGAACCGGAGAGGCGATGCTGGCCGCTTACTCCGGCGGGGTTTTCCACAGCCGGATTCTTCTAGCCCGGTTCCGGGATTGGATGGCGTCCGAGGCTGGAGTACGGGTGACGGCGCCGGTCTATAGGCCCGCGATCGGAGCCCTCCTCGAAGCCTATGCCGCGGCCGGCTTAGACCGCAAGGATCAATTGCGAAGGCGCCCAGCTCTGTAAAACAGCACTTTCCTATTCCCGGAATCAGCCGTTTCCGGTACGGCGACTAGGGTGAGATTTCCTGAAACGTGTCTGAGGGCGATCGATAAGGCAGGTGAGGGTGAGCTGTATCGATGGCGCTGGCGTGGCAGGGCGGAAGGAAAACTGAAAGTGACGGTTCGACGAGCTCCGAAATTTCCGGAAACCTGGCCGATGAGTTCCCTATGAGCACCCGCGCTGCCGAATTAATCGAAGCACGAGGCGATGAAGCAATCCGCGCGCATTGCCTCCGCGTGGCAACCTGGGCGAGCGAACTGGCGAGCGCGATCGGCCTATCGGAGCTGGACAGAAATCTGGTGGAACAGGCCGCGATTGCCCACCACATTCCCGGGATTCTGTTGAACGACCAGGCGCGCCGCCGCCTGCTGGCTGAAATGCATCTGGAAGCAGAGGGTAAACCCTTCATTTCCGAAGACGTGCGGGCCGTTCTTGAGACTCTCTGGGGCCGGCGTCCCATCGCCGATCCCGTCATGGGGAAGATCGTGGCCGTGCTCGAAATCAGCGACGACTTCGATCAGTTCTTCGAATCCGAACCGCTGTTTGCCGCCGACTCGCTGGATGAATGCACGAACTCCTCGGTGGAGGCCATGATGACCTATCTGCAGGTCACCAGCCGGGCCGATGTCACCAGGGTGATCGATCGCTTACCCGTGTTTCCTCGCGCGGCCCGCGAAGTGGTGCGGCAGGTTGCGAATCCGGATGTTGGACCGCGTGAAATGGAGGCGGTGGCCTCGGGGGATCCGGTGCTCGCGGGACGGCTCATCCAAACGGCGAACTCGGTCTATTACAGCCCGCGGCAGCCCATCGGAACCATTTTCCATGCGGTCTCCTATATCGGTACCGAGACCGCCCGCCGGGTGCTGCTGGCCGCCGCCATCCGTGGCAACTTCTCGACCCCACAAGCGCACCAGCTGTGGAACCACAGCCTGGATGTGGCGCAGACCGCCGAGCTGGTGGCGATGCACGCGTCGGCCAAAATAGATCCTGCGCAGGCGTTTCTGGCCGGCTTGATTCACGACATCGGCCGCCTAGCGTTCGCCATTATGCCGGCGGCCTTCCAGGAACGCTTCCAACGCCTCACCGACGGCGGTTGTCCGCCTGCGGAAGTGGAAATGTGCCTCTCCGGGCGCTGCCACGGCGAAGTGGGCGCCGAGACTCTGGCTCAATGGAAGTTTCCGCCGGAAATTATCGAGGCCGTGCGCTGGCACCACCGCCCCGAGCGCTCTTCGCTGCCGCTGAGTTCGCTGCTCTATCTGGCCGAGTTCGTGAGCGAATCGCAAGAGGACCTTCCCTCCTATGTCCGGATGAATGCCGCTACGCGACTGGCGGGCATTTCTTTGGGGTCGCTGGCGGAAATTCGCCAGAAGAATGCCGGGTCGCTGGAGAGCCTGCGCTTCGTAGCTTGAAACCGCTCGCGCTACGCTGGTCTCTTGAGAACTCTTGAGACCGAGAGCGGCTGGTTGCCGGACCTGATTTACACCGGCGGAGAATTCCAATCCGCTCTCGCGATGTTCGCGGACCGCGCGGGGATCATCACTCGATTTTCCCGGGAGCCATCCGACCTCGCTCAAGCACAACGCCTCGCCGGAAGGGCAATTCTGCCGGGCCTGGTGAATGGCCACTCGCATGCCTTCCAGCGCGTCCTGCGCGGCCGCACCGAGTATCGCACGCCCGGTGAGCGCGATTCATTTTGGACCTGGCGTAAGAGCATGTATCTCGCCGCCAACCGTCTGTCGCCCGAGGCTCTCTACCGCGCGTCGCGGATGGCGTTTCTTGAAATGCTTTTGGGCGGCATCACAACCGTCGGCGAATTCCATTATGCACACCATGCCCCGGGCGGAGCGCCTTACGCCGATCGAAATGAATTGGCTTGCCAGGTTGTACGGGCGTCGCGGGACACCGGCCTGCGCCTTGCGATCCTGCGAAGCGCCTACGCGCGCTCGGGGTGGGGCAAACCCGCCGAAGCGGGGCAGGCCCGATTCCTGACTCCGCGAGTGGAGGATTTCATCGCCGATACGGAAGCCTTGCGTGCGGCGATCGCGCGTGGCGAGAACGCGGGACGGACGTGGGTGGGTGTGGCGCCTCACAGCTTGCGAGCCGTTCCGCTGGATTACCTGCGCGAAACCGTCGCCTACGCTCGCACGCAACAAATGCCCGTCCATATGCATGTCTCCGAACAACCCGCGGACGTCGAGGCTTGCCTGGCTGAATACCACCTGCGTCCCGTGGAGGTGCTCGACCGGAACGGGTTGCTGGACTTTCGCTTCACAGCCGTGCATGCCATTCACGTCACCGCCGGCGAAATTGCGGCGCTCTCCCGCGCAGGCGCCATCGTTTGCGCGTGTCCCACTACCGAGCGCAATCTTGGCGACGGGACGGCGCCCGCGGACCAGTTTTCGAGCGCGGGCGTTCGCATTTCGTTGGGGTCCGACAGCAACGTGCAGATTAACCTGCTCGAAGACGCTCGATCGCTCGAATATCATGTCCGGATGCTTAAGCTGGAGCGCGCCGTACTGGCGGCGAAGGTTCTGTTCTCGTGCGCCACGGAAGCCGGCGCTGCCAGTCTTGGCGCTTCCGGTGGCAGTCTTGAGGCCGGCCGCCCAGCGGATTTCTTCACGGTGGCGCTCGACGACCCGTCGCTGGCCGGCGCGAGCCCCGAGTCCCTGCTCAGTCACATCGTCTTTTCCGCCGAACGGACCGCCGTGCGCGATGTCGCGGTGGGAGGCAAATTCGCGGTCCAGGACGGCCGCCATCCGCTGGCCAACGAGATCATCGACGAGTTCACCGGAGTGCAAAATGAGCTTTGGAGCTAACTTCACGCCCAGCACGGAGCGGGAAAGTAACATCCGGGTCTGTAATAATTGTTAAGTGGGTGACCAGCGTAGCGCGTTGCACGACCTGATCCGGCGTGGCCGGTTCCGTCAAGCCTCGCATCTGCTGATCCACGCTGCGTCCTTCGCGGCGGTGGTCGCCATGGCTGGAGCGATTTTGCTCCTCATTGTCGGCGCGCAAATCCTCAACTGGTATTGGCTTGTGTTGCTGTTCGCCGGCAGCCTTGCGGCCAGCGCGTATCGCTCGCGGTCGAAGGTGCTTTCGGCCTATCGGGTGGCGCAATCCATCGATCGCCAGCTCGGTTTCCACGATTCGCTCTCTACCGCGTATCACTTCAGCCGTCTTCCGGACCGCGCGGCTTCGCCCGAATTCGTCGAACAACAGCGCCAGGGCGCGGAGGATACGGCCCGGTCGGCCGACATCCAGCGCGGCGTGCCATTCCTGATGCCGCGAACCGCGTACGTTAATTTAGCGTTGGTTGCCGTGGCGTTTGGCATGTTCGGATTGCGATACGGAATCCACCGCAGCCTGGACCTCGGCTCGCCGTTGGTTCACATCAACTTCGACGGTCTGTTCGGGACTTCTCCGGAAGTGGCCAGCGCCAGGCCCGGCAAACGGCTCGGTGAGGGCGACGGGCGTCGCGATCCAAACGCTCCGGTTGCTCCGTGGGAAGCAAAGACCAACGACCTCGATCCGGCCAACGACGCCGCGCTCCAATCTGCCGCAAATCCAGATCCCACCAGCGCCAGCACATCGCCGGACTCGTCCGCCAAAGCCGATGCCAAGAGCAGCGAGCAATTGCCGCCCGGCACGAATCCGCTGGACTCCGGCGAAAAGGGGGATTCACAGCAGCCGAGCGACGCGAGCGCCGATGCGTCCACGGGAACCGATTCGAAATCGGGACAGCAGAATGGCTCGAAGGACGCGAAAGATTCCAAGGACGCGAACCCATCGGGCAGTTCCGGCGACAACGCCAGCCTGGGAAGCAAGCTGCGCGACGCGCTGTCCAATCTGCTCGCGAAAATGAAGCCGCAGTCCAAACAAGGCGGAGGAAAACCGAACGACGCTTCCCAATCGGCCAGTTCGAAGTCTTCCGAGCAAGGCGAAAAGCAGGAGGGCGACTCGAAATCGCCGGGCCAGGAGCAGGCCGACGCCAGCGCCAATTCGCAGTCCGAAGGGGACCAGCAGCAGGGCGGGACTCAGCAAGCATCGCAGGGCAAGAGCGAAGGACGCAGCAACAATCAGCCCAACTCGCCCGACGGCAAAAGCGGCATCGGCAAGCAGGACGGCGACAAAGCTGCCCGCGAAGCCGCCGAATTGGCCGCCATGGGAAAAATCAGCGAGATTATCGGCAAGCGCGCGGCCAACATAACAGGCGAGGTGATGGTGGAAGTTTCGCCCGGCAAGCAGCAGTTGAAGACCCAGTATTCGCAGCAAAACGCGACGCATGTGGAAGCGGGTGGGGAAATCAACCGCGACGAAGTTCCGCTGGCCTATCAGCAGTACGTGCAGCAGTATTTCGCGCAGGTGCGGAAGCTGCCGGCGGGGAAGAGCAAATCCGCACCGGATTCGAAGCCCTCAACCACTCCGGACGTCAAGCAAAAGACCACGCCTTCCAGCCTGCCGTAGTTATGACAAGAGACTTACGTTCGCCGCAACGTGCACACGAATGGTTGCGAAAATGTTTGGTCGCTGTTCAAACGGGGGATCATGGGAGTGTTTCATAAATCTCATGCGAAGTACTTGCCGCTGCGTTTGAACGAATTTGAGTTCGCTTCAATAATCGGGATGGGTTCAACATACTGGATCGGGTATTAGTGAATGCTCTTAAGAGGACGGCGAATCCCCCTCGTCAAGTTTTCCCGGCAAAATATAAACGTGCTCCAGATAGTGCTTCATAAATGTGACGGCATCAGCGGCATCCTTTTGTGTGATCGTTTCGTCAATGTCCAAATAGTCTCCATGCGCCCCGAGCTTGCCTAGAAGCCTAATGCGATGGGCCATTTTTTGAAGCGTGGCCGTTATTCTACCTTTTGATGCTAGATCGTCTATCTGTTTAAACAGATCTTTGCCTTGTGCTTTCTCAAGGTCACAACTGACCTGTAGGGACCGTCTACACATTAAGACGGTTGCTCGGTACGCACGCATCCATTTGCAACGGATTGCCTCGCTGAAATCACTTGCGATCTCACACGGAACCAACTCATCCACGGAGTCGTCTGGTTTTCCCAGCGGATAGTGTGAGTGATACATCCAGTCAGGCCCGTTGCTGCCCCTCCGTGCCAACATAGCTGAGACACTCCTCGTTCCTTAATTACAGTGCAGGGCGAGAAAGATTTTCTTACACATGAACAACCATAAGGTTCCCGCGCCTGCGCCAGCGGCTTTGCTGCC
>Ga0182024_10000723_pt1 | contig 85857 bp, 83 predicted proteins | sample P32metaG_FD_120480 | JGI IMG/M metagenome (GOLD analysis project Ga0182024, IMG submission 120480) | Permafrost microbial communities from Stordalen Mire, Sweden - P3-2 metaG (Illumina Assembly) | ecosystem: Environmental > Terrestrial > Soil > Wetlands > Permafrost | place: Sweden: Stordalen... | reverse complement strand
TCGGAGCGATCGGACAAGTCGGAGCGATCGGACAAGTCGGAGCGATCCGACAAGAAGGGCGCCACCGAGTCCGGCGCCGCCACGCAGCCCAAGGGCTCGGGCACGACGTCGGCAATGCCCGCCGCGGCGACGACCAAGCCCAAGGGCGACTGAGGGCTCAACTCCCCGAGAGGGCCGCGTCGCGGATCGCAACCGTCTGGCCCGCCGCCACGCCAGGCAGCCATTCGACGTCCCTGCCGACGGCTGCCACGTCGAGAAGCAGGCGCTGGAGGGTGGACGCGACGGTCATCTCTCGCAGCGGCTCGCCGAGCGCCCCGCCGGTGATCCGCAGCCCCTCCGCCCCGACGGAGAAGTCGCCAGAGATGGTGTTCACCCCCGAATGCACGCCGGTCACCGACTGGACGTAGACGCCCTCACCCACCTGGGCGAGCACCTCGTCGAAGCCGAGGGTCCCCGGAGCCAGGGCCAGCGCGCGGCAGCCGGCGGATGGCGTCCCCGCGTAGCCGCCACGGACCGCCGAGCCCGTGGACGCGGTGCCCGCTCGGCGCGCGGAGACCGTGTCGAAGACGAAGCCGTGCAGCACTCCCGCGTCGATGAGCACGTTGCGGCGGCAGGCCAGGCCCTCGCCGTCGGCCTGGCTGGACGACAGGTGCCGAGGGTCCGTGGGGTCGTCGACGAGCGTCACGAGCGGGCTCGCGACCGTCTCGCCGAGGCGGTCGGCGAAGAACGATCGACCCTTGGTCACCGACTCCCCCGACAGCGCCGAGGAGACGACGGCGAGCAGGGTCGCGGTGACCCGGGGGTCGAAGACGATCGCGCAGTGCGACGAGTCTGGCTTGGCCGCCCCGAGGAGCCGCGTCGCGCGCAGGACCGCGTCGTCCGCGGTCGCCGCGACGTCGAGGCCGTCCACCCCGCGCGCGGCGCTGCTCGAGTAGCCCGTCTGGTCCCTGCCCGAGCCGTTGGCGATCGCCGCCACCGACAGCCACGACATGGACCGCCGCGCGGTCGAGCGGATGCCGGTCGAGGAGGCGAGCGCGGACTCCACGATGGCGTCGCCGTAGGAGGCCTCGTCGATCTGGCGCACGCGGGTGTCCTTCGCGCGCGCGGCGCGCTCGAGCTCGACGGCGAGCGCGATCTTGCGCTCCGTCGGCACGGACCCGAGCGAGGGGTCCTCGAGGACGAGGTCGGGCCTCGGGACGCCGTCTGGCTCGGCGAACGCCACCATCTCGTCAGGAGTCGCGAACCTCGCGTTGTCCCGGGCGGAGGCGAGGACCGCCTCGACGACGTCTGGGGCGAGCGACCCCGCTGAGGCGAAGCCGACGCGCGCGCCGTCGGGGGTGTCCACGAGCACGCGCACGCCGACGCCCGACGTCGTCGCCGAGGTCAGCGACTCGACCTCGCCGTGGTAGGCGCGGACCTCGGTCTCGGTCCCCGTGGCGACGTAGACCTCGAGGCGCTCACCCTGTGCCGCCCGCTCGACGATCTTCATGGCGACGTCCAGCAGCTCGCTCACTGCGCCGTCCCGCCAACCGTCATGCCCGTGACGCGCATGGTCGCCTGGCCGCAGCCGACGGGGACCGACTGTCCGTCCTTGCCGCAGGTCCCGGGGCGCATCGCGAAGTCGGTCCCGACCGCGTCGACGCGCGACAGGATCTCGGGGCCGTTGCCGATGAGCTGGCAGTCGCGAAGGGGCGCGGTGAGCTTCCCGTTCTCGATGAGGTACGCCTCTGAGGTCCCGAAGGTGAAGTCGCCCGTGGCGGTGTTCACCTGCCCGCCGGACAGCTGGGCAACGTAGATGCCGTAGGGCGTCTTGGCCACGATCTCGTCGGGATCCTCGGTGCCGGCGAGCAGGAACGTGTTCGTCATGCGCACGAGGGGCAGGCACTGGTACGACTCGCGCCGGCCGTTGCCCGACGAGTGCCGCCCGTCCTTTCGGGACTGCAGCCAGTCCCACATGTAGTCGGTGAGCACGCCGTCCTCGATGAGGACGTTGCGAGCCGCAGGGCGTCCCTCGTCGTCGATCGCGAGGGCGCCCCACTCGAGGTCCATCGTCCCGTCGTCGACGAGCGTGACGAGCGGGCTCGCGACGAGCTCGCCGACCCGACCCGCGTAGACCGAGGCCTCCTTCAAGATCGCGTCTGCCTCGAGGCCGTGGCCGCACGCCTCGTGGAACAGAATCCCGCCCGAGCCGCCCGCCAGCACGATCGGCAGCTCCCCGCTCGGCGCGGGCCGAGCCTCGAGCTTTGAGAGAGCCTGTCGTGCGGCCTTCGTGGCGATCGCCGGGACGTCCTCGTCCTCGAAGACCTCGAAGCCCGCGGTCTTCGCGATCGGCTCGAACCCGGTCTGCATCCCGGTGTCGCCGCTCGCCACGCAGATCACGTTCATCCGGGTCCGTACGAGGTCGTCGGACGCGTAGGTGCCGTCAGAGTTCGCGACGAGGATGCGACGGCGCGAGTCGCCGATCCCGACCATGACCTGGGTGACCGAGGAACCTGTCGCACGCGCGGCGTCGTCCGCCGCCTCGAGCAGCTCGACGCGGCGCGCCTTCGGCACGTCGTCGGGCACGACCGTGGCGCGCACGTCGTGGGCGGCGAGGGTACCGAGCGCCACCGGGGTCGTCGACCGCGTGCCCGACCGCGCGACGGACGAGGCCGTCCTCGCCGCCTCAAGCAGGCCGCGCTCGGTGAGGTCCGTCGTGTGCGCGAAGCCGGTGGTTTCCCCCACGATGACGCGGACGCCCGCCCCGCGCTCGTGGCTGGACCCGATCTCCTCGACGCGACGCTGGTCCATCGAGGCAAAGCTCGACGCCTTGTCCTCGCAGAACAGCTCCGCGAACTCCCCGCCCCTCGCGAGGGCCTCGGCGAGCACGTGGTCCGCGGTCTCCTTGTCGACGAGCGTGGCAGGGGTCATCCGCCGAGGCTAGCGACTGGTCTTCGGACCCTCTCAGTCCGCGCCCGTGGCGGCGGGCGGGCGGCGGCGGCGAACGGGCGGCACGCTCAGCTGCTCAAGCGTCTCGCTTCGACATCCGCCACGCGCCGATCGCGGTCCACCCGACGAGCCACGCGACGACGACGATGACCGCGACGAATGTCTGCTCGGGGAGCAGGTTCGAACGCGCGTTGGGTCCGTTGCCCGAGCCGAACACCCGGGCAAGGCCGTTCGGCTCAAGGTGGTCCGTCGCGATGCCCACGATCGCTCGCTGAACGTTGGTCATGTACGGGATGCGAGCGGTGGCGAGGATGGGCGTGAGAACGATCTCGAGCACGATGAGGATGATGACCGACACCGTGCGCTGTCCCAGCAGCGAGCTGAGCCCGAGCCCGACGATGAAGCCGACGATCGCGACGAGCTCCAGCCACAGCCCTGAGCCGACCATGAGGGTGAGCGAGGGCGCGAGGAACAGAACGCTGTACTCCTCGTAGTTGTTGAAGTGCGCCGCGACGTTGATCGCGGCCGCCTTGAGCTGCGCCGCGGTGGGCGGCTGGCCCGTCGGCCCGCTGGGACCGCCCTTGAAACCCTGACCAGGCCCGCCGCAGTTGACGTTGACCGGGGGAGGGCCGTTCGTGTTGAAGCTGCACAGGACATCGACGGGATGCTCCCCCGCCCAGGTCTCGAAGCCACTCAGGGACAGCCCGTGGGGAATGTTCACACCGTCGTAGTTCACGGTGGTCGGCGCGGCGAAGGAGCACACGAGGCAGATGATCGCGAACCCGGCGGCGACCGCCGAGACGATGATCGTGAGCCCCGCGGGGATGCGGGCGAAGTACAGCGCCACCCGAGAGCGTCCGGTGACGACGAGGTGCCGGAACATCCCGTCGGAGAGGTCCGAGGACCCCGCCGTACACCCGAGCAGCGCGGCGACGATGAAGCCGAAGACGTTCATCGGGCCCGCGACGAGGTTCGTGAAGATGTCCGCGCCGCCGGCGGGCCCGTACGACTTCGGGTCGGTGGCGTGCAGGATGAGCCGGATGCCGAGGAACACGGCCGGCAGCCCGACCACGACGACCAGGATCGTGATCATGATGCCGCGACGCTTGCGCAGCTCCATGAGCCGCGTCCCGATCATCGCGGGGGTGGGGAACCATGAGCCCCGGTGGTCGGTGGCCACCTCCACGTTGGGCGCCGTGGCGACACTCTGCGCCGCGGTCACTCCGACTCCCCGAGACGGCTCGTGACCGACAGGAACCACGACTCGAGGGATGCCTGGATCTCTTGGAGTCGGTACACCAGGATCCCCGACTCGACGAGCAGGCGATTCACCTCGGCGATGACGTCGCGGGACGTCCCGGCGGGCAGCGTGAGCGAGATCCCCTGAGGGCGCATCTCGATGGTTGGTGACAGGGGCGAGGACGCGAGGACGGCGCGGGCGCGGTCCGGGTCCGAGCAGTCGACTTCGAGCGCCAGCGAAGCGCCCTGCAGAAGCTCGGCAATGGGGCCCTGGCGGATGATGTGGCCGCGGTCAACGATCGCCACGGCGTCACAGGTCCGCTCGACCTCGTCGAGGAGGTGCGACGAGAGCACGACGGTGCGGCCCTCCTCGACGAGCGAGAGGATCATTGCGCGCATCCCCTGCATCCCGGCGGGGTCGAGCCCGTTCATCGGCTCGTCCAGGATCAGCAGCTGGGGGTCGCCGAGCAGGCAGGCGGCCACGCCGAGCCGCTGGCGCATGCCCATGGAGTACTTCGACACCTTGTCGTCGGCACGCTGGAGCATGCCAACCCGCTCGAGCGAGGGGTCGATGCGCCCCATCGCCGCCGGCTCGCGCGCAGCCGCGAGGATCTTCAGGTTCTGCCGCCCTGTCAGGTGGCCGTGGAAGCGCGGCTCGTCCACGATGGCACCGACGCGAGCGAGTGCCGTCGCGCGAGCACGTGGGACCGGGTGCCCGAGGAGCGACATCGTGCCGGCGTCGGCATGGGTGAGCCCGAGCAGGACACGGATCAATGTCGTCTTGCCCGCGCCGTTGGGACCGAGGTACCCGAAGGCGCAGCCGCGGGGGACGAGCAGTTCGACGCCGTCCACCGCGACGTTCTGGCCGAAGCGCTTGACGAGCCCGTGCGTCTCGACGGCCCACTCGCCGGTGTGCTCGCTTCGCCCCGGACGGTCAGTGACGGCGGTGGCGCTCATCGTGCGCACCCCGCATGCCGGAGCGAGCGCCAGACGGCCGCTGTCCCTGCGGCATGGCCCATACCTACGTTCATCGACTCGCCACCACCCTGCGCCGAAGCATCGGCGCGATCGTCGGAACCTTTTCTTCGACCACGCCTGACGGCGACTGGAGCCGACCGTCTGCCGTGTCGAGCCACCGAATCATCGAGTCCAGCCGGAGCAGCTCGGCTTCGACCGCGAGCTCGAGGATGAGGTCGCCGTCGGCCTCGTCCTCCTTCAGCTGGACCCACTCTTCCATCAGCCGCTCGAGGTAGCGGCGATGCACCTGGATCACGGCGTGCACGTCGGTGCCCGGCAGCCTCGCCGCCACGAGCACCTTGATGACGAGGTCGTCTCGAGGTGGCGCGACGTGGTCCGTCGGCGTGTCGAGCCAGCCGGCGAGCTCCGCCTCGCCCCGCTCGGTGATCCGGTAGCGCTTCTGGCGGTCGTCGCCAGCCGTCTCGTCCGACACGATGCACCCGTCGCGCTCGAGGCGCTGCAGGGTGGTGTACACCTGTCCGACGTTGAGGGGCCACACGTCGCCGGTCCTCGCCTCAAACTCCTGTCGGAGCTGCAGCCCGTAGGTCGGGCCCTCGCTCAGGAACGCGAGCAGCGCGTGACGGACGCTCACCGCGAGAGGGCCCTCGGTTGCATACCCGATATAATACTCACGATCTACAGCCGTCGCAAGTCGGGTCGAAGCCGTCGGACCACCTTGATCGTATGGACGATCCTCGCGGCGCCTACACGGCGCCGCGTCCGCCCACGGCCACCACCTCGAGGACCGGGCGACGTGGCCGACCCGGGGTAACTCACTCCAGGGGACCTCGGCGCGCCCCGGCGACGTGGAACGGCGCGAGGACGACCCCTCCTAGTGGGACCGAGCCGCGGCACCTCGAGGCGGGGACACGGCGGCACCGAGCGTCGGCGGATCGCGCGGACGCAGCGAGCGCGACTACCGCTGCCCTCGTTCCGTGGTGCAGCGAGGCTGCGCACCCACGCTGTGAACTTCGCACACCGATAGTCTTTGCCAGCGATGCTGCTCCCCTCCATCGAGACGCCGGCTGACCTTCGGCTCCTCTCTGAGGAACAGCTCACCGAGCTCGCGGCGGAGATCCGCGCGTTCATCGTGGACGCCGTGACGAAGACCGGCGGCCACCTCGGCTCCAACCTCGGCGTGGTCGAGCTCACGCTCGCGCTGCACCGCGTCTTCGACTCGCCGCGCGACGTCTTGCTGTTCGACACGGGCCACCAGGCCTACGTCCACAAGCTGCTGACGGGACGTCGCTACGGGTTCAAGGACCTCAAGCAGCGCGGCGGCCTGTCGGGCTATCCGAGCCGCGCCGAGTCCGAGCACGACTGGATCGAGAGCTCGCACGCCTCGACGGCGCTGTCCTACGCGCACGGCCTCTCATCGGCCTTCGAGCTGCGCGGCGAGCTCCAGGGCCACGGGGGCAATCGACGCGTCGTGGCGATCATCGGCGACGGCTCGCTCACCGGCGGCATGGCCTACGAGGCGCTCAACAACCTCGGGCACTCGGGCCGGCGCTGCGTGATCGTGCTCAACGACAACGGCCGCAGCTACGCGCCGACGGTCTCGAGGCTCAGCGAGTCGCTGACGAGCCTTCGGCTCCACCCGACCTACCTCCAGGCCCGCGAGCGGCTCCGCCGGGTCCTCCGCGAGATCCCCGGCGTCGGCGAGTTCGCCTACGTGGGCGTGCATGGCGTGACGTCGGTGCTGCGCGAGATCGTGACCCCTCACACGTTCTTCGAGACCCTCGGCGTGCGCTACGTCGGTCCCATCGACGGGCACGACGTCACCGTGATGGAGCAGTCCTTCCGCTACGCCGCGGAGTGGGACGGTCCCATCGTCGTCCACGTGCTCACCGAGAAGGGCCGTGGCTACGCCCCCGCCGAGCAGGACGACGTCCAGCGGCTCCACGACTTCCGGGTCCAGCCGCCCGTCACCGACGAGGATCTCGAGGTCCGCCCGCAGAGCTACACCGACGCCTTCTCGAGGGCGCTCGTCGAGGCCGGCGAGCGCGATGACCGCGTCGTGGCGCTCACCGCGGCGATGCCCGGCCCCACCGGCCTGCTGCCGTTCCAGGAGCGCTTCCCCACGAGGTTCTTCGACGTCGGGATCGCCGAGCAGCATGAGATGACCGCCGCGGCCGGCATGGCGATGGGCGGCCTGCGTCCCGTGGTGGCGGTCTACTCGACGTTCTTCACGAGGGCGTTCGACCAGGCGAACCTCGACGTCGGGCTGCACCGGCTCCCGGTCGTGACCGTGCTCGATCGCGCGGGCATCACCGGCGACGACGGCCCGAGCCACCACGGCGTCCTCGACCTGCCCTTGTGCCTGTCGATCCCCGACATGACCGTCTTCGCCCCGTCGAGCGCCGAGGAGGTCGGCGTGATGCTGCAGACGGCGCTGTCACTGCCGGGTCCCTCGTCGATCCGCTTCGCCAAGACTCCGCCGCCGAGGCGCTGTAAGGGCGCGGGCGAGGGACTGCGGGCGCGACGGCTGCGGGAGGGCGACGGCACGGTGTGCCTCCTTGCCGTCGGCAAGCTCGTCGGCGCGGCCCTCGACGCCGTCGACCAGCTCGTCGCCGAGGGCGTCGAGCCCTCGCTCTACGACGTCCGAGTGGTCTCTCCCCCGGACCCCGACATGCTCGCGGCGGCCGGTGCGCACAAGATCGTCGTCACCGTCGAGGACGGCTTCCGCCACGGCGGCGCGGGCGACTTCCTCGTGGAAGCGGTGACCGCGGCGTGCCGCGAGGCCGGCCGTCCGCTGCCGGCGTTCCGCGTCCTCGGGGTGCCCCGGGTCTTCGTCGCGCAGGGCAAGCCCGACCAGCTGCTCGCAGAGCTCGGCCTCGACGGCCCGGGCCTCGCGTGCTCCGTGCGCCACGCCCTCGAGGGCGAGCCCGAGTCGGCGCTGTCGATCCCGCTCGCCCCGCGCCAGTCGGGTCCGCCGCCGCTGCGCTGATCAGTCGGGCAGGTTGTTCGCGCCGCTCGACGCGATGAAGGCATCGACGTCGCGGTAGGCGTCGAGCGACTCGCCCGCATCGCCCCAGAATCCCTCGAGCACGTCGTAGGCGACGGCGCCGGTGCGCACGAAGTGGTTGTTGACGTCGGTGATCTCGAGCTCCCCGCGGCCAGACGGCACCAGGGTCTTGACCACGTCGTAGACCGAGTACTCGTAGCAGTAGACCCCGGTGACCGCATAGCGGCTCGGCGGCGCCGTCGGCTTCTCCACGATCGAGACGATGCGCCCTTCGGCGTCGAGCTCGGGGACCCCGAGGTGCCGAAGGTGCTGATCGTCGTCCATCTGACTGAGGAGCAGCCGCGCGCCCGTCGGCTCTTTGCCGAACGCCGTCACCATGTCGAGCAGGGACCGCTCCAGCAGGTTGTCGGCGAGCATGAGCACGATCGGGCCGCCGTCGGCGAACGACTCGGTGAGACCCAGCGCCTCGGCGATCCCGCCCGGGCGCTCCTGCACGGCAAACTCAAGGCGATCAACGGTCAGCCGCGAGCCGTCGCCCAGCAGCTCGCGGAACGCGGCGACGTGCTCGGGCCCTGTGACCACAATGATCTCTGTGACGTCGGCGAGCACCAGTGCTTCGATCGCCCACTCCACCATCGGCCGCCCGGCGATCGGGAGGAGGTGCTTGTTGGTGGACGCGGTGAGCGGGTGGAGCCGCGAGCCGGTGCCGCCGGCGAGGAGGACGCCGCGCATGATCCGCAAGCCTACTTTTCGCCCACGCCGTCGGACGGATGGGCCGGGGAGGGCCTCGGCGATGCCGCGGCACGGCATCGGAGCGCCCGGTCGGGGTACGGATCACTCCATGGACGTCTTGGGCGTCGACGCGACCGCTGATCGCGCCCGAGCCGTCGGCCCGAGCCCCCTCATCGTGCCGCAGGGCGCCGAGGCGGGCCCGGTGGAGCTGGACGGGTCACTCGGGGCGCTCGGCCGACCCAGCGACGTCGGCATCCGTTGCCCTTCGGCCTCTACGGCTCGCCGCGGCGACGTCTGCTTCCTCGTCTCGGCCATCCTCATCACTGCGACGGTGCGGCTCCTCCTCGAGGAGGTGACGATCCCCCGCCATGACCATCGGTGGGATGCGCGCCTGTAACGCGGGTGGCGCGCCGAGGGACGAGAGACCTGACGAAGGGAGCCACCATGGCGAAGGTCCCGCAGTTCGACCTCGAGCAGAGCGACGCCGAGTGGCGGGCGAGGCTCGACCCCGACCGCTACGAGGTGCTCCGTCGCGCCGCCACCGAGCCGGCGTTCAGCGGCTCGCTCCTCGAGGAGCACCGCGACGGCGCGTTCACCTGCGGCGGGTGCGGCCAGGAACTCTTCTCGTCTGACGCGAAGTTCGACTCCGGCAGCGGCTGGCCGAGCTTCGACCAGGCCGTCTCCGGCACCGTCGTCGAGCGCGTGGACAAGGGCCTCTTCATGCGCCGCACCGAGATCCTCTGTGCGCGCTGCGGCGGGCACCTGGGCCACGTCTTCGACGACGGGCCAACCGAGACCGGTCGCCGCTACTGCGTCAACTCGCTGGCGATCGACTTCGACGAGGCGCAGGAGGGCTGAGGCGCCGGCTCAGACGTCGAGGAACCGGCGCACCGCCAGCGCCGAGCCCAGTGCCCCGATCCCTGCGCCGATGAGCACGACGACGAAGTCGGTACCGAAGACGTGCCAGCCCGTGAGCCGCATCTCGGTCGCGAGCGACAGCGGGCTCGCCGCGTTGCTCAGGTGGTCCACGGTCACGTGGATGCCGTAGACGATCGCCGAGGCGAGCAGGGCGCCCAGGATGCCCTGGATCATGCCCTCGGCGATGAACGGGACCCGGATGAACCAGTTCGTGGCCCCCACGAGCTTCATCACCGACACCTCTCTTCGGCGCGCGAAGATCGCCATTCGGATCGTGTTCAGGATCAACACGCCGGCCGAGATCATCAAGATGAGCGCGATCGCGAGCAGCACTCCTTGGAGGATGTCGACGGTCGTCTGGATCTCGTGGATCGTCGCCACCGGCGCGATCGCCGCGTAGACGCCCGGCAGCTTGCTGAAGGTCGAGACCACGACGGTGGCCAGGCCCGGCTGGGTCGGCGTGCAGCGGTACGAGGAAGGGGTCGTGCTGACCGTGAGGATGAACCACTCCTGGACGGGCAGGAGCGACTTCGCCTCCTGGTAGTCCTTCTCGCGGGACCAGAAGACGCAGCCGGTCACGTAGGGGTACTTGGCGAGCTGCTGTTGGACCGCCACCAGCTCGTGCTTGGAGGCGGACGCGTTCATCCACACCTGGACCTGGGCCTGGCGCTCCCAGCTCGCCGAGGCCTGCGCCGCACCCTGCTTGAGGTAGAGAGCCGCGCCCACGAGCCCGAGCGAGACCGTGACGGTGAGGACCGCCGCCATCGTCATGAGCCGGTTGCGCCACAGGTTCGTGAGCGTCTCGCGCGTCGCGTAGCGGACGAAGTTGCCCATCAGCCCGCGACGCCCTGGGCGTCCTCGATCCCGTAGACGCCGCGCGCCTGGTCGCGGATGAGTCGCCCCTCGTCGAGCTCGATCACGCGCCGGCGCATCCGGTCCACCAGCACCTTGTCGTGGGTGGCGACGACGACCGTCGTGCCCGTGCGGTTGATCCGGTCGAGCAGGGCCATGATCCCCTCGGAGTTGGTGGGGTCCAGGTTCCCGGTCGGCTCGTCGGCGAGCAGGATCAGCGGCCGGTTGACGAAGGCGCGAGCGACGGCCACGCGCTGCTGCTCGCCGCCGGACAGCTCGTTCGGCATGGAGGCCGACTTGTGCGACAGGCCGACGAGCTCGAGGATCTGGGGGACCTGCTGGCTGATGACCGAGGACGGGCGGCCGATCACCTCGAGGCCGAAGGCCACGTTCTCGAAGACGGTCTTGTTCGGCAGCAGCCGGAAGTCCTGGAAGACGCAGCCGATGTTGCGCCGCAGGTACGGCACCCGCCACTTCGGCAGGTTCACGATGTCCCGCCCCGCCTCGAGGATGCGGCCGGACTCGGGGAGCTCCTCGCGGAGCAGGAGCCGCAGCAGCGTCGTCTTGCCCGAGCCCGACGCCCCGACGACGAAGACGAACTCGCCCTTGTCGATCTGGAGGGACACGTCGCGGAGGGCGACGGTGCCAGCCCGGTAGGTCTTGGTGACGTTCTGCAGCTCAATCATGGGAGGGGGTGCTCAGGCACATCGGGGCGAAGCCGCCCCTAGCCGTGGCACAAGCCTACCGAAGGTCGCCTCGTGGCCCGGGTCACGGCGTTGCACGGCGCCTGCGCAGCTCTGCTTCGATGAAGCCGTCGATGTCGCCGTCGAGCACGAGGTCGACGTTCCCCGTCTCCGCGTCGGTGCGCAGGTCCTTCACGAGCTGGTACGGGGCGAGCACGTACGAGCGGATCTGGCTCCCCCACGCGTTGTCGATCCGCTCGCCGGAGAGCTGGTCGAGCTCGGCTTGCCGCTCCTCGCGGGCGCGCTCAGCGAGCTTGGCCGCGAGGATCTGCATCGCGCGCGCGCGGTTCTGGTGCTGGCTGCGCTCGTTCTGGCAGCTGACGACGATGCCCGTCGGGAGGTGCGTGATGCGCACGGCGGAGTCGGTCTTGTTCACGTGCTGGCCGCCCGCGCCCGACGAGCGGTAGGTGTCGACGCGTAGGTCCTTCTCGTCGATCTCCACGTCGTCGACGTCCTCCAAGAACGGCGTCACGTCGAAGCTCGCGAACGACGTCTGCCGCCGGTGCTGCGAGTCGAAGGGGCTCATCCGCACGAGGCGGTGCACGCCGCGCTCGGTGTCCAAGAGGCCGTAGGCGAACCGTCCCTTCACGATGAACGTGGCGGACAGGATGCCGGCCTCCTGTCCCTCGGTGACCTCGTCGACCTCGACGTCGAAGCCGCGGCGCTCCGCCCACCGCGTGTACATGCGCAGCAGCATCTCGGCCCAGTCCTGCGCGTCGGTGCCGCCCGCGCCCGCGTGGAGCTCGCCGATGGCGTCGCGCTCGTCGTGCTCCCCGGCGAACAGGCTCTGCAGCTCGAGGGCCCCGACGCGCTCGGAGAGGGAGGCGACCGCGCCGGTCAGCTCGGCGGCGAGCGAGGCGTCGGGCTCGCCTGCGCGCTCGGACTCCTCGACGAGCTCGGCCAGCACCTCGGCGTCGGCGAGCGCGCTGCGCAGCGCGTCGAACGCGTCGAGGTCGCCGCCCACCCGTCCGAGCTCGGTCGTGACCGACCTCGCGGTGTCCTGGTCGTCCCAGAGGTCCGGGCGCGCGGCCGCCTCCTCGAGCTGGATCCGCCGCTCGCGGAGCTCGTTGATCCGCAGGTAGGCCTCGGCCCCGGTCAGCCGGGTCCGGAGGTCGGCGAGGGCGTCAGCAGGTGCCTGATCGCCCTGTCGCTCAGGCCCTGCCATGGCAGAACTTGAACTTCTTCCCCGAACCGCACCAGCAGGGCTCGTTGCGTCCCAGCTTCTCGTTGGGCTGCTTCACGAACGGCGTGTTCACCTCGGGCTCTTGAAGAGGCGGGGCGTCCTCGACCCCCGGGGCTGCGAAGGCGGCCGGCGACTCGGGCTGGGGCTGGGACTCGAAGCTCGCCCTCGAGAGGTCCGTCGCGCTCTCGGCGGGTGGCGGGGGCACCGCCTCGATGTGGGTGATGTAGCGCAGGTAGTCGTCGTCGATCGAGTCGAGCAGCCGCTCGAACATCGTGTAGCCCTCGCGCTGCCACGCCACGAGCGGGTCCTGGCTCGCGACGGCGCGCAGGTGGATGCCCTCGCGGAGGTGGTCCATCTCCGAGAGGTGCTCGCGCCAGCGAAGGTCGAGGACCTGGAGCATGACGTCGCGCTCGATCGTCCGCGCGGCCTCCTCGCCGCCGGGCAGCTCGGCGCAGTGCTTCTCGTAGTACTCGACACCATCGTTGAGCACCGTCTCGGTCAGCTCCTCGAGGGTCGCGCAAGACTCGAGCTGCTCGGCGACCAGCGTCGTCGGCCAGTACTGCGTCGCCTCGAGCACGAGGCGGTGCAGGTCCCACTCCTCTTTGTACTCCGACGGGCACGCCCGGAGCACCAGGGTCTGGGCCGCCTCGTCGAGCAGCTCGACGGTCCGGCCGTGCAGGTCCTCGTCGTCGAGGATCTGGAGGCGGCGCGCGTAGATGACCTTGCGCTGCTCGTTCATCACCTCGTCGTACTTGAGCACGTCCTTGCGCATCTCGGCGTTGCGCCCCTCGACGGTGTTCTGGGCGCGCTCGATCGCCTTCGTGACCATCTTCGCCTCGATGGGCTGGTCGTCGGGCAGCGTGCGATCCATCACCCAGCTGACCGCGCCTGTCGCGAAGAGCCGCATGAGCTCGTCTTCGAGCGAGAGGAAGAACCGCGATTCGCCCGGGTCCCCCTGGCGACCTGACCGGCCGCGCAGCTGGTTGTCGATCCGGCGGGACTCGTGGCGCTCCGAGCCGAGCACGTACAGCCCGCCGGCGGACTTCACGACCTCGGCGCCTTGCTGGCACTCCGGCTCGTGGCGCGCGATGGCCTCGGGCCACACGGCCTCCCAGGCCTCGCTGCCCGGCTCGAGCCCCTGTCCGCGGAGCTCGCGGGTGGCGAGCGCCTCGGCATTGCCGCCGAGCACGATGTCGACGCCACGGCCGGCCATGTTCGTCGCCACGGTGACCGCACCTGGCCGTCCGGCCTGCGCGACGATCTCGGCCTCGCGGAAGTGCTGCTTGGCGTTGAGGACCTCGTGGGGCACACCGCGCTTGTCGAGGAGCCGCGAGAGGTGCTCGGACTTGGCGACCGACGCGGTCCCAACCAGGATCGGCTGGCCCCGGTCGCGGCGCTCGATGATGTCGTCGACGACGGCGTCGAACTTCGCGCCCTCGGTCTTGTAGATCAGGTCCGCCTCGTCGCGACGCTGACTCGGCACGTTGGTCGGGATCGGGATGACCGTCAGCTTGTAGGTGTTGCCGAACTCGGCGGCCTCGGTCTCTGCGGTGCCCGTCATGCCCGCGAGCTTCTCGTAGAGGCGGAAGTAGTTCTGCAGGGTCACGGTCGCCCAGGTGTGGTTCTCGTCCTTGATGCGCACGCGTTCCTTGGCCTCGACCGCCTGGTGCGTGCCGTCGGCCCACCGCCGCCCCTCGAGGGTGCGGCCCGTGAACTCGTCGATGATCTTCACCTCGCCGTTGTCGACGATGTAGTCCTTGTCGCGGTGGTAGAGCTCCTTGGCCATCAGGGCCTGGGTGAGCTGGTGGACGTAGTCGGTCGACACGGTGTCGTAGAGGTTGGCGACCCCGAGGGCCTTCTCGACCTTGGTGATGCCGGGCTCGGTCGGCGCGACGGTCCGCTTCTCCTCGTCGACCTCGTAGTCCGCGTCGCGGGTGAGCCCCCGGACGATCGAGGCGAACTGGTAGTACAGCTTGGCCGAGTCCTCGGAGGGCCCCGAGATGATGAGCGGCGTCCTCGCCTCGTCGATGAGGATCGAGTCGACCTCGTCCACGATCGCGTAGACGTGCCCGCGCTGGAACATCTCCTCACGGCTCCGGGCCATGTTGTCGCGCAGGTAGTCGAAGCCGAACTCGGTGTTCGTGCCGTACGTCACGTCGCAGGCGTAGGCCGCGCGCTTCCCCTCGGCATCCTGGACGTCAGGCCCGACGCGTCCCACCGTGATGCCGAGGAAGTCGTGGAGCCGCCCCATCCACTCGGCGTCGCGGCTGGCCAGGTAGTCGTTGACCGTCACGACGTGGACGCCCCGCTGGGAGAGCCCGTTCAGGTACACGGGCAGCGTGGAGACGAGCGTCTTGCCCTCGCCGGTCTTCATCTCTGCGATCCATCCGAAGTGCAGCGCCATGCCGCCCATCAGCTGGACGTCGTAGTGCCGCTGGCCGAGCACCCGGATGCCGGCCTCGCGGACGACCGCGAACGCCTCGATCAGCAGGTCGTCGATCGTCTCCCCCTGGGCGATCCTGGCCCGGAACTCCTCGGTCTTGGCCGCGAGCTCGGTGTCGCTCAGGGCGTGCATCGCCGGCTCGAGGGCGTTGATGGGCGCTACCAGCTCGGCGAGCTGCTTGACGCGGCGGCCCTCGCCGGCACGGAGGAACTTCTCGAAGACGCCCATGGCCCGCCAGACTACCGGTGACCTTGGCGCGTGAACTGGGCTGCACGCGGCTGACCTGGTCTTTGGCCCCACACTCGCCTGCTGCAGGGCTCGCGGCCCGCGGCCCGCCGTGGCGGGTCGCCTGGACCACTTCCTCCCGTCGCTCCCGTCGGGGAGTCTCCCCTCCGGCAGGCAGGACTTACCTCTAAGTCGCACCATGCTCGGCGACCACATGTCGCCTTACGTGGGTCGTTTCGCCTGCGACTGGCATCGACTTGCAACCACAGACCCGCGTGCAGCCCGCACACAGGCTAGACGCAAGAGTGCCCCCTCGCCCCTAGGTGGGCGTCGCGCTCGGCTCGGTCGCAGGTCGGGCGTGCGACGGCGCCGGGGTGGTGATGACGAGGACCGCCGCGAGGCGCAGGCCGAGCAGGAGCACCGCGAGCGGCAGGAGCAGCCGGGCGGGACCGGTCGTCGTCGTCACCGCGAAGCGCAGCGCGCTGCGGTGGTGCGCGACCTGCATGCGGTAGGGGGCGACGCGCCGCGAGACGCCCTCGACATGGGTCACGACGGCGTCGGGAGCCGTGCCGACGAGCGCGCCGGCACGGTGCGCGCGCCAGCACAGGTCCATGTCCTCGGCGAACATGAAGTAGCGCTCGTCGAAGCCGCCGAGGGACTCGAAGAGCTCGCGGCGCACGAGGAAGCACGAGCCCGAGACCCAGTCGGCGGTGCCGTCAGGGGCCGCTCCTTGCTCTCGGTACCGGGTCGTGAAGGGGTTCGTGGGCCACACCCGACCGAGCATCGCGTGGCCGACCGCGTCGAAGACCGAGGGGAAGCGTCGCATCGAGGGGTAGGGCGTCGCGGCCTCGGTCAGGATCGTCGGCCCGACGATGCCCCAGTCCGGATGGGCGGCGAGCGCCGCAGCGAGGCGCTCGAGCGCCCCGTCGTGCAGCACGACGTCGGGGTTCGCGACCAAGACGAGGTCTGCGGCGCCGAGGACCGCGACCCCACGGTTGGCACCCGCGCCCATGCCGAGGTTGCGCCCCGGCGTGAGGAGGGTCACGCGAGCGGCGAGCCCTCCCAGCGCCCGCAACGACGCCCCGTCGCCCGCGTTGTCCACCACGACCACCTCGGCCGCGCCTTGGTCGAGGATGGAGCCGACCGCCGCGCGGAGGTGACCACGGGCGTTGTAGTCCACGATCACGCAGCCGACGCGCTCGCGACGTGGCGCCCCGCTCACAGGCTCCGGGTGAAGCGGAAGCGCACGAGGGCGCGGATCGCCCCGAAGCCGTCGCGCCAGGTGATCTTCTTCCCCTCGTGGAACTCCCGACCGGCGTAGCTGATCGGGACCTCGGCGATGTCGTATCCCTGTCGGAGCACCTTGGCGGTGATCTCCGGCTCGAAGTCGAAGCGGTCCGAGACCACGTGGATCGGGGTGAGCACGCGACGGTCGAACAGCTTGTAGCAGGTCTCCATGTCGCCGAGGCGCTTCGCGTAGAGCACGCTCGTGATCAGCGACAGGAACCGGTTGCCGAGCCAGTGGAGCCCCGACATGTTCTGCCCCTTGCCGGCGAAGCGGTTGCCGTAGACGACGAGCGCCGTGCCGTCGAGGACGGGGCCGAGGAGCGCCCGCCAGTCGTTGGGGTCGTACTCGAGGTCGGCGTCCTGGACGATGACGAGGTCGCCGGTCGCCGCGGCGAGCCCGGTGCGCAGGGCAGCACCCTTCCCCTTGTTCACGGGATGGTCGAGCACCGTGACCCTGGGGTCGTCGAGGCCGGCGAGCACCTTCGCGGTGTCGTCGCTCGAGCCGTCGTTCACGATCACGAGGTCGATCGTGAGCGGCAGGTCGACGAGCAGGCACCTCGAGATGATCTCGTTGACCGTCGCCTGCTCGTTGAACACCGGCATGAGCACGGTGAGCGTCTTGTACTCGGTCTTCGGCAGTGTGCGGCGGCGCATCGTGCTCCTCGTGCGGCCGTCAAAGGGTAGCGAACGTGCGTCGCGCGCCCGTCAGCATCAGTGCGTCACCAACCGGAAGTGCTCGACGGTCCTCGCGAGTCCCTCGTCGAGGCTGACCTTTGGCGCCCATCCGAGCAGGGTCGCCGCGAGCGTCACGTCGGGACGGCGACGCACCGGGTCGTCGACGGGGAGGTCCTCGTGCACGACGGGCGAGCGCGAGCCGGTGACACCAAGGACGCGGTGCGCGAGGTCGAGGACCGTCAGCTCGGTCGGGTTGCCGAGGTTCACCGGCCCGACCACCGCGGAGTCCAAGAGCGCGAGGAGCGCGCCAACGAGGTCGTCGACGTAGCAGAGCGACCTCGTCTGAGAGCCGTCGCCGTAGACCGTGAGGGGCTCGCCGCGCAGCGCCTGGACGATGAACGCCGACACGACGCGCCCGTCGCCGGGTGCGAGCCGCGGGCCGTAGGTGTTGAAGATGCGCGCGATCCCCACGTCCGTGCCGAGCGCGCGCCGGTGGGCCATCGTCAGCGCCTCTGCGAAGCGCTTCGACTCGTCGTAGACGCTGCGGGGGCCGACCGGGTTGACGTTGCCCCAGTAGTCCTCGCGCTGGGGGTGGACCTCGGGGTCGCCGTAGACCTCGCTCGTCGAGGCGTGGACGAACCTCGCGCCGTGTCGCGCGGCCAGGTCGAGCAGGCGCCGTGTCCCCTCGGAGCCGACCGCCAGGGTCTCGAGCGGCATCGCCAGATACGCGGGTGGCGAGGCCGGCGAGGCGAGGTTCATCACGGCGTCGACCGCCCCGTCGACGTCCACGCAGCGTGACACGTCGCACTCACGCACGCTGAAGTCGCAATGGGTCAGCGCGGCGTCGAGGTTGCCCATCGACCCGGTGCTCAGGTTGTCGAGGGCGATGACCTCGTCGCCGCGAGCGAGCAGCGCGTCGCAGAGGTGCGAGCCGAGGAAGCCCGCGCCACCCGCGACGACGACCCTCACGCCCGGCCGATACCCGAGTATGAGAAGCCGAGCCGGTGCAGCTTGCCGCTGTCGAGCAGGTTTCGAGCGTCCACGATCGCTGGCGTGGCGACGAGGGAGCGGATCTTGGTGTAGTCGAGCCAGCGGAACTCCGCCCACTCGGTGAGCAGGGCGATGGCGTGCGCGCCCTCGACCGCCTCGTAGGCCGAGTCGCAGACCGTCAGGTGCGCGAGGTCGTCCTGGTCGGCGTCCTCCGAGGAGATCGTCGGGTCGAAGGCCCGCACCACGGCCCCCTCTTCGACCAGCATCCGGGTGATCGAGACGGCGGGAGAGCCGCGCCGGTCGCCCGTGTTCGCCTTGAACGAAAGTCCGAGGGCGGCGATCGTCGTCCCGTCGAGCGTCCCGCCGGCCGCGGCGGCGACCTTCGCGACGACGCGGCGCATCTGGTCCTCGTTGCCGGTGATCGCGCCGCGCACGATCGAGACGTCGTAGCCCGCGGAGTTGGAGATCGCGACGAGCGCCGCGGTGTCCTTCGGCAGGCACGAGCCGCCCCAGCCGGGTCCCGGCCGCAGGAACTCGAAGCCGATGCGCTTGTCGTACCCGATGCCCGTCACGAGGTCGAGCACGTTGGCGCCGACCGCCTCGCAGAGCCCCGCCATCGTGTTGATGAAGGTGAGCTTGGTCGCGAGGAAGGCGTTCGAGGCGTACTTGATGAGCTCGGACGTGGTCGCGTCGGTGATCACCGCAGGTGCACCGGAGTCGCTGAACAGCTCGGCGACGCGCACGGCGGCCTCGCGGTCGTCGGCGCCGACCACGACACGGTCCGGGTTGAGCGAGTCGGCGACCGCCGTGCCCTCTCGGAGGAACTCGGGGTTGGACACGACGACGACGTCGGCGCGTCCGACGACGCGCTCAACGAGCCCGACCGTCCCAACCGGCACGGTCGACTTGTTCACGATGATCGCACCGTCCGCGAGGTGCGGCGCGATCTCGGCGGCAGCGGCCGTCACGCTCGACAGGTCGGCCGAGCCGTCCTCGGACTGGGGGGTCTCGACGCACAGGAAGACGAACTCTGCGCCGGCGACTGCGTCGGCGGCGCGCTGGACCGCACGGAGGCGCCCGGTCGACAGCCCCTCCTTCAGCATCTCGTCGAGGCCGTGCTCGACGATCGGCGAGCGGCCCTGGCGCAGCGCGTCGAAGCGACGCTCGTCGCGCTCGGCGATGGTCACGAAGTGACCGTGGTGCGAGAGGATCGCCGCGGTCGGCAGCCCGACGTAGCCGGCCCCGATGACCGCGACGCGGCGGACACCGGCCTTCGGCATGGGTGAGTGGTCAGCGGTCGACACTTCCGCTCCCTTCGAGGATGGCGGCGACGAGGCGGTGCATCGCCTCTTCCCAACGCGGGAGCAAATCGTACCCTTCCGCGAGGAGACGTCCAGAGGCCAGCTCGGAGTTTGTCGGGCGCGGTGCGAGCGGCTGGGGGTCGAGCGCGCTCGTCGGGATCGCCGTCACCGACGATGGGTCACCCCCTGCGGCATCGACGACGGCGCGGACGAGGCCGAACCAGGTCGTCGCGCCGGCGTTTGTCAGGTGCACGACGCCACGCGGACGCTCGCGCACGAGCGTCACGAGGCCGGCCGCCAGGTCCGCAGCGAACGACGGGCAGCCGCGCTGGTCGTCGACGAACCGCATGGGCTCGCCGCGTCGCGCGCGGTCCACCGCGAGCTTCACGATGTTGCGGCCGTGATAGCCCGCGACCCATGACACGCGGGCGATCGTGGACGAGGTTGTGCACGCGCGCTCGCCTTCGAGCTTGGTCCGCCCGTACACGCTTCGCGGGTTCGGTGCGTCGTCCTCGAGGTAGGCCGTCGGCTTGGTCCCGTCGAAGACGTAGTCCGTCGAGGTGTACACGAGGTGCGCGCCGACCAGCTCGGCCGCCGAAGCGACGTTCGCCGTCCCGATCGCGTTCACGTCGTGTGCACGGTGCGGTTCGGTCTCGGCGCGGTCCACGGCGGTGAAGGCGGCCAGATGGACCACGACGTCGGGCCGCGCGGCTTCGAGGGCCGCGGCGACCGCCGCCGCGTCGTCGACGGCCAGCTCGGCGTGGCCGGCCGCTGTCACCTCGAACTCGCCCTCGGCCACGGGGGCGCCACCCAGCAGCGCGGTCGACGCCCCGCCGACCGGCACCCGCCCCTGCAGCGCGTCAACGAGGTCGGTGCCGACCTGCCCGGAGGCGCCGGTCACGAAGACCCGCATCAGCCAGCCTTGCCCCAGTCCTCTTCCACGACGGGTGCACGATCGCGCAGCGGCTCCCACCACGCCCGGTGCTCCGCGTACCACCGGACCGTGCTCGCGATGCCCTCCTCGAAGGGGATCACCGGCGTCCAGCCCAGCTCGGTGCGGATCTTGGTCACGTCGAGCAGGTACCGCCGGTCGTGGCCGGGGCGGTCCGGGACGATCGTCTTGAGCGACGCCGGCTTGCCCAGCGCCTCGAGGATCGTGTCGGCGATCTCCTCGATCGTCTTCTCGACGCCCGAGCCGACGTGGTAGGTCTCGCCAACCCGACCACGATGGAGCACGGTCTCGATGGCGCTGCAGTGGTCGTCGACGTGAAGCCACTCGCGTCGGTTCAGGGTGGACTTGTACATCGGGATCGGCAGGTCGTCGAGCGCGCGCGTCGCGAAGACGGGGATCACCTTCTCGGGGAACTGGAAGGGCCCGTAGTTGTTGGAGCAGTTCGTGATCGTGACGGGCACGTCGAAGGTCTCGTAGTACGCGCGCACGGCGTGGTCCCCGCCGGCCTTCGCGGCGTTGTAGGGCGTGCGCGGCCGATAGGGGCTCTCCTCGGTGAACGCGCCGGGGTCGTCGAGGTCCATGTCGCCGTAGACCTCGCACGTCGAGATGTGGTGGAACCGCGACACCTCGCCGCGCCGCGCGGCCTCGAGCATCGTCTGGGTGCCGAGGACGTTCGTCGAGAAGAACCGAGCCGGGTCGAGGATCGCGAGCGAGTTATGGGACTCCGCGGCGAAGTTCACGATCGTGTCGATGCCGTGGTCCTTGATCGTGCGCTCGGCGAGGTCCAGGTCGCGGATGTCGCCGTGCACGAACGCCGCTCGCTGTGCGACGTCGTCGAGATTCGCCCTGTTGCCCGCGTAGGTGAGGGCGTCGTAGGCGACGACGACGTCGTCTGGGTGCCGCTCCACCCAGTAGCGGACGAAGTTGGATCCGATGAAGCCGGCGCCGCCGGTGACGAGGAGTCGCACGGCCGCGATGCTACTCGGGGCCCTGCGCCGAGCCCCTTGACGCGGGTCGCAGGTGCACGACGTCGCCGGCTGCGACGGTGCGCGTTCCTGCGTCAGTCGCAACGACAAGGTGTCCGCGGTCGGTGACGTCGAGGGCGGTGCCCTCGAACGACGCGTCGTGCAGCTGCACCGCGACGCGCCGACCGATCGTGACCAGCCGCGCGCGGTACTCGCGCACGAGCGCGGCGCGACCCTTCGCCGAGCGCAGGTCGTCGACGCGCGCACCAAGCGCGTCGAGGTACGCCGCCAGCAGTGCGTCGCGGTCAACCCCTGTGCCCGTCGCGGCCAGGATCGACGTGCCCCCTGCCTCCGCTGGTCCGTCCCAGGTCAGGTTGAGGCCGAGGCCGACGACGACGGCGGTGGCGCCGACGTCGTCTGTGCCACCGTCGCTCTCCGCGAGGATGCCCCCGAGCTTCTTGTCCCCGACGACGAGGTCGTTCGGCCACTTGAGCCCGACGTCGAGGCCCGCGACGACCCCGCACGCCTGGCGCGCCGCCAGCGCGACCGCGACCGCGCAGAGGTGCCGGTCCTCGGCGCCGAGCACCGCTCGCAGCAGCACCGAGCACAGCAGCGCGCTGCCAGGAGGCGCCTCCCAGCGCCGGTCGAGCCGTCCGCGCCCCCGACGCTGGAAGTCGGCGACCGCGACGGTGCGGTCCGGCGCACCGTCGCGGCCCGCCGCGAGCGCCCAGTCGTTCGTCGAGTCCGTCTCGTCGAACCTGTGGACGACGAAGCCTGACGCCGGCACGGGCGACACCATAGGGTGACCTGCCACAGGATCACGGGCCGTCACAGGAGGCGTGTTGCTCGACAAGGTGCTCATCGCCAATCGCGGCGAGATTGCGGTGCGCGTCATCCGCTCGTGCCGGGAGCTCGGCGTGCGCTCGGTCGCCGTCTACTCCGAGCTCGACCGCGACGCGCTCCACGTTCGACTCGCCGACGAGGCCTACGCGCTCGGCGGCCAAAGCGCCCAGGAGAGCTACCTGAACACTGAGCGCATCGTCGAGGTGCTCGAGCGCTCGGGCGCCGACGGCGTCCACCCCGGGTACGGGTTCTTCTCGGAGAACACCGACTTCGCGCGGGCGGTGACCTCCAGGGGCGTGACGTTCATCGGGCCGCCGCCGTCGGCCATCGAGGTCATGGGCGACAAGATCTCGTCGCGGCTCGCCGCCGAGCGGGCGGGAGTGTCGGCGGTGCCCGGGCGGTCCGTCCCGCTCGAGGGCCCCGACGAGATCGTCGCGTTCGGCGACGAGTTCGGGTGGCCGCTCGCGATCAAGGCCGCCTACGGCGGCGGGGGGCGGGGGATGAAGGTGGTCCTCGGCCCTGCTGACGCCGGCGAGGCGCTCGACGCCGCCGCGCGCGAGGCGCTCGCCTACTTCGGTCGCGCCGAGTGCTACGTGGAGCGCTACCTCACCTGGCCCCGGCACATCGAGATGCAGGTGCTGGCCGACGCGCACGGGACGACGCTGTGGCTCGGCGAGCGGGACTGCTCGAGCCAGCGACGCCACCAGAAGCTCATCGAGGAGAGCCCGGCGATGGGCCTCGCCGCCGAGCTGCGCGAGGCGATGGGCGAGGCGGCGGTCCTCGTCTCGGACGCGTGCGGCTACGTGAACGCGGGGACCGTCGAGTTCCTCTACCAGGACGGCGAGTTCTTCTTCTTGGAGATGAACACGCGCCTCCAAGTGGAGCATCCCGTCACCGAGCTCGTGACGGGCCTCGACCTCGTGGAGTGGCAGCTTCGGATCGCGTCGGGCGAGGCGCTCACCTTCTCGCAGCCCGACGTCGCGGCGATGTCCCGTGGCCACGCCATCGAGGTGCGCCTCAACGCCGAGGACCCCGCCGGAGGTCGGTTCCTCCCGTCTCCGGGCACCCTGCGAAGGCTCGACCTGCCCGCCGGCCCGGGGGTGCGCGTCGACGCCGGGTACGCAGCCGGCGACACGGTCAGCCAGTTCTACGACAACCTGATCTGCAAGATCGTGACGTGGGGCGCGGACCGCGAGCAGGCGCGCCGTCGGATGCTCCGCGCCCTCGACGAGACCCGCGTCGAGGGCGTCGCGACCACGATCCCCGCAGACGTGGCGATCCTGTCGCACCCCGACTTCGTCGCCGCGGAGCACTCGACCAGGTGGGTGGAGGAGCGGCTCGACCTCAGCGGGGTGGTCGCAGCGGTGGCCCCCTCCGACGACGAGCCCGACGGCCGGGTGCGCCGGGCGGTCACCGCCGAGGTGGACGGGCGCCGCTACGAGGTCGACGTGTGGCTCCCCGGCGGCGGCATCGGCGCCGCGGTGGCGACGAAGCCCTCGCGCAAGGTGAGCCACGACGGCGTGTCGGGCGCCGGGACGGGCGAGGTCACCGTGCCGATGCAGGGCACCGTGGTTAAGGTCGTCGTCGCCGAGGGCGAGGCCGTCGAGGCGGGCCAGACGATCTGCATCCTCGAGGCGATGAAGATGGAGAACTCCGTCGCCACCGAGCGTGCCGGCACGGTCACCGAGCTGCGCGTGGCGGCCGGTGACGCGGTGGGGGCGGGCGACGTCGTGGCGGTGGTCGGGTGACGACGCCCACCGAGCTCGCGACCGCCGAGGTCGCCGAGTACGCGAGCGCGCTCGTCGCGCTGAGCCATGACCTGCACGACCGTCCCGAGACGGCATTCGAGGAGCACCACGCCGCCGCCGCGACCACTGGCCTGCTCGAGCGCGCGGGCTTCGACGTCCGCCGGGGCGCCTGCGGCCTCGACACGGCGTTCGTCGCAACGTCCGGCAACGGCCCGGTCCGGATCGGGCTGTGCGCGGAGTACGACGCGCTCCCCCACGTCGGGCATGCCTGCGGGCACAACATCATCGCGGCGAGCTCGCTCGGCGCCGCCCTCGGCCTCGCACGGGTCGCCGACGACGTGGGCGCGACCGTCGTCGTCCTCGGCACCCCCGCAGAGGAGGGCGGCGGCGGCAAGGTCCTCATGCTCGACGGCGGCGCGTTCGACGACCTCGCCGTCGCGATGATGGTGCACCCCTGGCCCGAGGACCGCCTCGAGGCGATGTGCCTCGCGGTCGACCACTTCGACGTGCACTTCACCGGCAAGGAGGCCCACGCCTCCGCCGCGCCCTGGGCGGGTGTGAACGCCAGCGACGCGATGACGATCGCCCAGGTCGCGATCGGGCTCCTGCGCCAGCAGCTCCGACACGGCGATCAGGTCCACGGGATCGTCACCGACGGCGGTGCCGCCGCGAACATCATCCCGGCGCACGTGTCCGGGAGGTTCATGTGCCGAAGCGTCGACGCTGACCGCCTCGCGACACTGCGCACCCGCGTGGAGGCCTGCTTCGAGGCGGGCGCGATCGCGACCGGCGCCTCCCTCGTCGTCGAGGGCGTCGGCCCGCCGTACTCGCACATGGTGTCGGACCCGGCGCTCCTCGCCGCCTACCGCGGCCACGCCGAGGCGCTCGGACGCAGCTTTGCGGCCGATGACGCGCACGCGTCGATCCCGACGATCTCGACCGACATGGCGAACGTGTCGCTGCAGGTCCCGACCATCCACCCGCTCATCGGGATCGAGTCGAACGGGGCGGTCAACCACCAGCCGGCCTTCGCAGCGGCCTGCGCGACGCCGTCGGCGGATCGCGCCGTCGTCGACGGGGCGATCGCCCTCGCGCTCACTGGCATCGACGTCGCGACGGACGCGTCGCTGCGCGACCGGCTCGGCGAGGCGCTGCGGGCCCCTCAGCCGCCGGGCCGGTAGACGCCGAACACCCCGCGCAGCACGTCGGCGACCTCCCCCAGGGTGGCGTTGCGGCGGAGCGCCTCGCGCATCGGGACGAGGACGTTCTGGGTGCCGCGCGCCGCCGCCTCGAGGTCCGCGAGGGCCGCGACGACGCCAGCGGGCTCACGCTCGCGCTTGCGGCGCGCAACGCGCTCGGCCTGGTCTGCCTGCTGGCGCGCATCGACGGGGAAGACGTCGCGCACCTCGTCGTCGGCGTCGGCGTAGGCGTTGACACCCACCACGACGCGTCGGCCCTCGTCGACGGCGAGGGCGTCGGCGTAGGCCGCGGCCTCGATCTCGCCCTGCAGGTAGCCGGCCTCGATCGCCGCGACGGCCCCGCCCTGCCGATCGATCTCCTCGAGGTAGGCGACGGCCCGCTCCTCGATCTCGTCGGTGAGCGCCTCCACGTAGAACGAGCCGCCGAGTGGGTCCACGGTGTCGGCGACACCCGACTCGAAGCCCACGATCTGCTGGGTGCGCAGCGCGAGCTTCGCCGCCCGCTCGGTCGGGAGGCCCAGCGCCTCGTCGAAGCCGTTGGTGTGCAGGCTCTGGGTGCCACCGAGCGCCGCGGCGAGCGCCTGGACCGTCACGCGGACGACGTTGTTCTCCGGCTGCTGGGCGGTGAGCGTCGAACCGCCGGTCTGGGTGTGGAACCGCAGCATCGTGGAGCGGGGGTCCGTGGCGCCGAAGCGCTCGGTCATGATGCGCGCCCAGAGCCGCCTCGCGGCGCGGAACTTCGCGACCTCCTCGAACAGGTTGTTGTGCGCGTTGAAGAAGAAGCTGAGCCGCGGCGCGAGCTCGTCCACGCCGAGCCCCGCGTCGAGCGCGGCCTGGACGTAGGCGATGCCGTCGGCGAGCGTGAAGGCGACCTCTTGGACCGCCGTCGAGCCGGCTTCGCGGATGTGGTAGCCCGAGATCGAGATCGTGTTCCAGCTCGGCAGGCGCTCGCGGCAGTAGGCGAACGTGTCGGTCACGAGGCGCATCGAGGGCCGGGGCGGGTAGATGTAGGTCCCGCGCGCCACGTACTCCTTCAAGATGTCGTTCTGGATGGTGCCGCGCAGCCCCGCGGGGTCGACGCCCTGCTCCTCGGCGACCAGCTCGTAGAGCAGCAGGAGCGTGGACGCCGTCGCGTTGATCGTCATCGACGTCGTCACGTCGCCCAGGGGAAGCCCGGCGAGCAGCAGGCGCATGTCGTCGATCGACGAGATCGCCACGCCGACCTTGCCGACCTCGCCCTCCGCGCGAGGGTGGTCCGAGTCGTAGCCCATCTGCGTGGGCAGGTCGAAGGCGCACGAGAGCCCCGTCTGCCCCGCGGCGAGCAGGAACTTGAACCGCTCGTTGGTCGCCTCGGCCGTGCCGAAGCCCGCGTACTGGCGCATCGTCCAGAGCCGCTCCAGGTACATCCGGCGGTGGACGCCGCGCGTGTACGGGAACGAGCCTGGCTCGCCGAGGGTCTCAGCGGCACGCGACGCGTCGAAGTCGTCCGGCCCGTACACCGTCTGCAGCTCGATGCCCGACGCCGTCGTACGCGGAGCACGGTCGGCGGCCACGACCGACACGATACGCAGGCTTGCGCGACCTGCCGTGCGGCCGTGCGTGCAACGATGAGCGCGTGCCTGCACCCTCGCGTGTGCTCCTCGTCCTCGCGCACGGTGGCGCGGGGGGCATGCAGGTGCAGGTGTCGCTGCTCGCCGGTGGGCTGGCGGCGGCCGGCTGCGAGGTCGTCGTCGCGGCCGGCCCCGGGGACCTCGACGTCGGCGACGTCGAGGTGCACCGCCTCCCCGCGCTCTCGGCGAGGTCCGCCGCCGCGTTCGGCCGAGCGCTGCGCGACTCGGTCACGGCGACCTCGCCCGACGTCGTCCACGGGCACGGGCTCCGGCTCGCGCCCTTCCTCGCCGCCACGGCCCGCCACCGCTCGGTGGTCACGTGCCACGGCATCGACCCGGCACGCGCACGGTGGACCGCGGCCCTGGTCCGGCTCTGCGGGGTGCCCGTCGCCGCGTGCGGCGAGGGGCCGCGCCGCGTCCTGGCCGCGCTCGGCGTGCCGAGCCGCGTGCTGGACAACGCCGTGCCGCCGATGCCCCCGCCGCTCGGCCGCGACGAGATCGCCTCGCGCTTCGGCCTCGACCCCGCCGCGCTCCTCGTCGTCTCCCCCGCGCGCCTCACGCCCCAGAAGGACCCCGTCACCCTCGTGCGCGCCCTTGCCCACGCGAGGATCGCGAGCGCGATCCTCATGGGCGGCGGCCCGCTCGAGGGTGCGGTCCGAGACGAGGTCGCAAGGGAGGGTCTGGCTGGCCGTGTCGCGGTCACCGAGTGGCTCGACGACGCCCGGGCGATCCTCGCGGGCGCCGACGTGCTCGCCCTCGCCTCGGTGTGGGAGGGGCAGCCGACCGTCGTGCTCGAGGCGATGGCGGCGGGCGTCGCGGTCGTGGCCACGTCGTGCACCGGGACCCGCGACTGCGTGCTCGACGGGGTGACCGGGCTGCTCGCCCCACCTCGTGACGCCGTCTCGCTGGGCGCGGCGATCGAGCGCGCGGCGAGCGCCGAGCTGCGCGCTCGGCTCGTCGATGCCGCGCGCGCGACCACCGCGAGCCATGCGCCGGCCGTCGTCGCTGCGGCGCACCTCGCCGCCTACGAGCGCCTCACGGCAGGCGCGTGGCTCTGAGGCGGCCCTAGGCCGACGGTGGCGCGGGGGGCGCGACCGACGTCCCGCGGTCGAAGCGCGAGGCGTGGCAGCACTCGCCCACCTGGATCGAGTACTCGGCGTAGACGCCATCGCGACCGAGTTGCTGGGCGTCGCGGTGGACCGGGTCGCTCGCCCAGCGATCGTGGCTCTCGCGGTCCTCGAAGGTGACGATCGTGACGCGCTCACCGTCGTCGGCGGCGAACGACTTCACGTCGACGAGCCCACCGAGCCGACGGGCTCGGTCCCGCAGCTCGTCGTCGAGCGACTCGTAGCGCGGATCGGCGTCGGCGATGAGCCGGGAGCGGAAGACGGTGACGAACTGGCCGGGCTCAAAGGTCCGCGTCACGCGCGGGGGTGCGGCATGCACAGCTCGTCGTAGTCCGCGAGCACCAGGGTGCCCGCGTGCTCGCCGCAGGCGGGGCACGAAGGGTCCTTGCGCAGCGTGAAGGTCCGGAAGGACTCCTCGAGCGCGTCGTAGGAGAGGAGTCGACCGATGAGGGGGTCGCCGAGGTCGAGCAGCACCTTGATCGCTTCGAGCGCCTGGATGGAGCCGACGATGCCGGGCAGCACCCCCAAGACGCCGGCCTCCGCGCAGCTCGGCGCGAGCTCGGCGGGCGGGGGCTCGGGCAGCAGGCACCGGTAGCACGGCCCTCGCGTCGGGTCGAAGACCGTGACCTGTCCCTCGAAGCGGAAGATCGAGCCGTGGACGACGGGGATGCCGGTCAGCACCGAGGCGTCGTTCACGAGGTAGCGCGTGGGGAAGTTGTCGGTGCCGTCGACGATGAGGTCGTACCCCTCGATGATCGAGAGCACGTTGTCCGCGGCGAGCCGGACGTCATAGGTCGCGACGGCTACGTCGGGGTTCATCGCGGTCAGCGTCTTCTTGGCCGAGTCGACCTTGCGGTCACCGACGCGGTCGACGTTGTGCAGGATCTGGCGCTGCAGGTTCGACGCGTCGACCACGTCCATGTCGATGATGCCGATCGAGCCGACACCGGCCGCGGCGAGGTACAGGGCCGCCGGCGAGCCGAGGCCGCCTGCCCCGAGGAGCAGGACCTTCGCGCCGAGGAGCTTCAGCTGGCCCTGCTCGCCCACCTCGGGGAGCAGCAGGTGGCGCTGGTAGCGAAGGCGCTGGTCAGGAGACAGAGTCGCCGGCACCTCGACGTCGAGCCCCTCGTCCTTCCAGCGGTTGAAGCCCCCGGCCATGGACGCGACGTCGGCGTAGCCGAGCTCGGCGAGCGTCCTCGCCGCGAAGGCGGACCGCACCCCGGCGGCGCAGTAGACGACCACGCGAGCGGACTTGTCCGGCAGGCGGCCCTCGACGTTGAACTCGAGCTGACCTCGCGGGACGTGGATGGCCCCGGGGACCGCCCCTTGGTCGTACTCGTCGGGCTCACGGACGTCCAGGAACGCGGCGCGGCCGAGCTCGTCGGCGGCCCCACGGGCGGAGACCTCGGTGATCTCGGACTTCGCCGCTGCGAGCAGCTCTCTCGGCGTGGGCACGACCGCGTCCTCCTCGGTGACCAGATCCTACGGACAGTGACAACGGCGCCGGTCGCCTCGACATTCCCCCGCGGTGACCGCGAGACTCCGCGGATGGACGTTCGCGACGCGTTGCGCCGGCGCCGCATGACGAGGGACTTCGACGGCACCGAGCTCGACGAGGACCGTCTCGCGTCGCTCTGCGACGACGCGCTGCGGGCCCCGACCGCGGGCCACGCCCGAGGCGTGGAGCTCGTCGTCCTCGCGGGAGCGACCGGCGTCGCGCGCTACCTCGAGGCCGCGACCGATGACGACTGGCGGGCGAGCTCGCCGCGCGCGGCGGGCTTCGCCAGCGCGGGCGGGGCGGTCGTCGTGCTGTGCGACCCGCCCGCCTACGCCGCCCGCTACGCCGCGGACGACAAGGCGGCCGCCGGGCTGGGCGACGAGGCCGCCTGGCCCGTCCCCTACTGGTTCGGCGACGCAGCGTTCGCGACGATGGCCCTCTTGCTGCTGGCGGAGGCCGACGGGCTCGCCGCGTGCTTCCTCGGCGCGTTCCGCCGCGAGCCGGAGGTCCTCTCGGCGCTCGACGCCCCCAAGGGCCGCCGGCACTTCGGTGCGGTGCTCCTCGGGCACGCGGCGCCGACCGAGGCTCGCTCGGCCTCGCTCGACCGCGCCGGGCCGCCGCGGGCCGACCGCGTCGTGCGCGGGGGCTTCAGCCCGCGCTGAGCAAGTACGCGACGAGCGTGCGGAGCGAGAAGGCGGTCGCGCCCTTCGCGACGTAGCCGTCGTCGGCCTCTGCGCGCCCCGTGCCGGCGATGTCGAGGTGCGCCCAGGGGCGCCCCGAGGTGAACCGGCGGAGGAACAGCCCCGCCACGATCGTGCCGCCGTTCCCGGGCTTGCCGATGTTCTTCATGTCGGCGACCTCCGACTCGAGCTGCCCGTCGTAGCGATCGACCAGCGGGAGCTCCCAGAAGGGCTCGCCCTCGGCTGCGCCGCACGCCCGGAGGGCCGCGACGAGCTCGTCGTCGGTGCCGAGGACCGCGCCGACGTCCGAGCCGAGGGCGACACGGACCGCGCCGGTCAGGGTGGCGACGTCGATGATCGCGTCGGGCTCGAGCTCAGCGGCGAGGCTGAGCCCGTCGGCGAGGACGAGCCTCCCCTCGGCGTCGGTGTTGAGAACCTCGATCGTCTTGCCGTTGCGGGCGGTGAGCACGTCGCCTGGCTTCATCGCACGGTGCCCGGGAAGGTTCTCGGTGAGCGGCGCGATGGCCGTGACCTTCACCTTCGCGCCGAGCCGCGCCGCGGCGCTGATCGCGCCGAGCACGACGGCCGCGCCCGTCATGTCCGTCTTCATCGTCGCCATGCCCTCGTAGCTCTTGAGGTTGAGGCCACCCGAGTCGAAGGTGATCCCCTTTCCGACCAGCACGACGTGGCGCGGTGTCGACGTGGCCTCGGGGCTGTACGTCGCCCACACCAGCCGGGGCGGCTCGAGGGAGCCCTTGGCGACGCCCAAGAGCCCCCCGCAGCGCTCGGCCTCGAGCTCGGCGTCGCGCCAGATCTCGATGCTGACCCTTGGGTCGTTCTCGAGGCGCCGCAAGGCCTCGTGAGAGAAGCGCCGTGGGGTCAGCTGGGCGGCGGGGCGGTTCACGAGGTCCCGCGCCCAGCACACCGCGTCAGCGACGACCTCGCCGCGCCGAGCGCCGTCGGCCACGCGCGTGCGGTCGTCGTCGCTCAGCCCGTCATGGGCCACGGGCACGAGCACGACCTCGTTCGGCCCGTGCTGATCGTCCGAGGTCTTGCTGCCGGCGATCCGGTAGGCGGCGAGCAACGCGCCCTCGACGACGGCCCGCGCGGCCTGGTCCGTCGCGATCGTCGACGGCAGCGGCAGCAGGACCGCGACCGACGGGACGCGCCCTGCGGCTCGGACCGCCGACGCACCGGCGCGTCGCCACACCTCGCCGTCGGCGCCCGCAGCGTCGCCGATCCCGAGCAGGATGAGGGTTGGTTGGTCGATCGATCGCAGCGCGAGGGACTGGCCCGGAGAGCCCTCGAAGCCCTGCGCCGCGGCCCACGCGAAGTCCAGCTCAGTGGGGATCGCGCGGCCGAGCACCTCGGCGGGCAACCCGAGGGGCACGAGCAGTCCCTCGTCGTCGACGGCCACGGGCATCGCGACCGCGGCGCCCTTCGTGAGCTCGGACACCCCAGCGATGCGGACGGTCGCGGTCACCACTCCTCCTCGAGGCCCTTGGCCGTGCGGTGCTCGTCGCCCTCGTGCCACCGCGCCGCGGCCCACACGAGGTCGCTCAGGCGGTTGAGGTAGGCGGGCACGAAGGAGCCCTCGGCATGGCAGGTGACCGACAGGCGCTCAGCGCGACGCACGACGGCGCGGGCGACGTCCAGCCCCGCGGCGACCTGGTCGTCACCTGGGACCACGAACTCCTTCGGCAGCTCTGTGCGCTCGGAGAGGTCGTCGATCGCCCGCTCCAGCCTCGTCACCATGCCCTCGGTCACGAGCGACTTGCCGGCAACCAGCTTTCGGCGGTTGTCCGGAGCCGTCGCGACCTCCGCCATGAGCACCCACAGGTCGCGCTCGACCGAGACGAGCAGCACGTCCAGCTCCCCGCCGCGCGTGGCGAACGAGCGCGCGAGCCCGAGGCATGCCTGCGCCTCGTCGACGGTGCCGTTGAGCTCGATCGACGCGTCGTCCTTGCGCACCCGCCCGCCGTAGTAGAGCCCGGTGGTGCCGTCGTCACCCGCACGGGTGTAGATGCGCATCTCGATGATGCTACCGGCGGGCACACCGGTAGCCTTTGTCCCAACATGACGCGCCACGCGCACGAACCGCTGCGGCTGCGCCCTGACGAGGCGTCGTACCTTGCCGCGCTCGAGCGCGGGCCTGTGGTCTACGACGGGGCGACGGGCACCAACCTGCAGCTCGCCGACCTCGGCGCCGACGACTTTGGCGGACCGGCGCTCGAAGGATGCAACGAGGTGCTGTGCGCGTCGCGACCCGACGTCGTCGCCCAGCTCCACCGCTCCTTCCTCGACGTCGGGGTCGACGTCGTGGAGACGAACTCCTTCGGCGGGTTCTCCGTGGTGCTCGCCGAGTACGGCATCGCCGATCGCGCCTTGGAGCTCGCGACGCGGAGCGCCGCGATCGCCCGCGAGGTCGCCGACCAGTACGCGACGCCGACCTCGCCGAGGTGGGTCGCAGGCTCGATGGGGCCGGGGACGAAGTTCCCCTCGCTCGGCCAGATCCGCTTCGACGACCTGAGTGCCTCGTACGAGGAGCTCGCCTACGGCCTGCTCGAGGGGGGCGTCGACCTTCTGATCATCGAGACGATGTACGACCTGCTCGGCGCCAAGGCGGCGATCACCGCCGCGCACCGCGCGATGCGCCGACACGGGCGGCGCGTCCCCGTGCAGGCCCAGGTGACGATCGAGCTCACGGGCCGGATGCTGCCGGGCACCGAGATCGCCGCGGCCATCACCGCGCTCGTCCCCATGGGCATCGACGTGCTCGGCCTCAACTGCGCCACGGGCCCCGTCGAGATGTACGAGCCGCTCCGCTACCTGGCGGACGCGTCGCCCCTGCCGCTCAGCTGCCTGCCGAACGCCGGCCTCCCGACGGTCGTCGACGGCGCGATGCACTACGACCTGTCGCCCGACGAGCTCGCGGAGCACCTCTCGCGGTTCGTCACCGAGTTCGGCGCGGGCGCGATAGGCGGCTGCTGCGGGACCACGCCCGCGCACCTGGCCGCCGTCGTCGCCGCCGTCCGCGACGCCGTGCCCGCACGCCGCGAGCCGGTGCTGGAGCCGGCGGTCGCCTCCATCTACACGTCCGTCCCCTTCCGCCAGGACACGAGCGTGCTCCTTGTCGGCGAGCGGACGAACGCGAACGGGTCCAAGAAGTTCCGCGAGGCGATGCTCCGAGGGGACTGGGACACCTGCGTCGCGATGGCACGGGACCAGATCAAGGAGGGCGCGCACGTCCTCGACGTGTGCGTCGACTACACCGGCGAGGACGGCGTGGCGGACATGGACGCGCTCATGGCGCGCCTCGCCACCCAGTCGTCGGCGCCGCTCATGGTCGACACGACCGAGGCGCCCGTGGCGAGGGCGGCCCTCACGTGGATCGGCGGCCGTGCACTCCTCAACAGCGTCAACCTCGAGGAGGGCGACGGCGAGGGCACGCGCCTCGACGGCTTCCTGTCCCTCGCCCGGGAGTTCGGTGCCGCCGTGGTGGCGACGTGCATCGACGAGGAGGGACAGGCACGCACCGCGGACTGGAAGGTGCGGGCAGCCACCAACATCGTGCGCCTCGCCGTCGACCGCTATGGCCTCAGCCCTCAAGACGTGTTCATCGACCCGCTCGTGCTCCCGTTGTCGACGGGGCTCGAGGACTCGCGGCGCGACGGCATCGAGACCCTCGAGGCGATCCGTCGGATCTCGACGGAAGTGCCCGGGGTGCACACGATCGTCGGGCTCTCCAACGTCTCGTTCGGGCTCAGCCCCGGGGCGCGCCAGGCGCTCAACTCGGTGTTCCTCCACGAGTGCGCGGAGGCAGGGCTCGACGCGGCGATCGTCCACGCGAGCAAGATCCTTCCCCTCGGCAAGATCGACGAGCGTGCCCGTGAGGCGTGCCTCGACCTCATCTACGACCGACGTCGCGAGGGCTACGACCCCCTCACCGTCCTCCTCGAGCTGTTCGAGGGCGTAGGGACGAGCGGCACCACGGTGGACGATCTCGCGGGGCTCTCCGTGACCGAGCGGCTCGCCCGGCGCATCATCGATGGCAACCGCACCGGGCTCGACGCAGACCTCGACGCGGCGCTCGCCGACGGCCTGGCGGCCCTCACGATCGTGAACGACCACCTCTTAGAGGGCATGCGGGTCGTCGGCGACCTCTTCGCCTCGGGCGAGATGCAGCTCCCCTTCGTGCTGCAGAGCGCCGAGACGATGAAGCAGGCCGTGACCTACCTCGAGCCGCACATGGAGCGAACCGACGCGCGCGGCAAGGGCACGATCGTCCTCGCGACTGTGAAGGGCGACGTCCACGACATCGGCAAGAACCTCGTCGACATCATCCTGACGAACAACGGATTCGACGTCGTCAACCTGGGGATCAAGGTGGGGATCAACGAGATGCTCGCCGCGGTCGAGGAGCACAAGGCCGACGCGCTCGGGATGAGCGGCCTGCTCGTCAAGTCGACGCTCATCATGCGCGAGAACCTCGGGGTGATGCGCGACCTCGGCTACTCGCAGGTCCCCGTGCTCCTCGGTGGCGCGGCCCTCACGCGGACCTACGTGGAGCGCGAGCTCCGCGAGTCCCACGACGGACGGGTCTTCTACGGCAAGGACGCCTTCGAGGGGCTGCGCGTGATGAACCGTCTCGTCGAGCTCGAGGCGAGCGGCGAGCTGGACGAGACGTTCGGTCGGGAGGTCTCCGAGCGCCGTGTGCCGCGGCGGGCGCGCGACACCGCGCCGCTGGCCCCCGACGGGCTCCCTCGGCGCTCCCCGGACGTGACGATGGACAACCCGCTGTTCACACCGCCGTTCGTCGGCACGCGGGTGGCGAAGGGCATGGGCATCGACGAGATCGTGAAGTACCTCAACCTCACGGCCCTCTTCCGCAACCAGTGGGGATACCGCCCCGAGCAGGGCGAGGACGACCCGGCGTTCAAGGACCGGGTGCGCGCCGTGCTCCGAGAGGAGCTCGACAAGGCGGTCGCCCAGGAGCTGCTCGTGCCCCAGGTCGTCTGGGGCCACCTGCCGGTCGCCGCGGACGGCACCGATCTCGTCGTGTTCGACGACGACGAACGGACGACGGAGCGCGCGCGCTTTGCGTTCCCGCGCCAGCACGACGAGCCGTGGCTGTGCATCGCGGACTTCTTCCGCCCGGTCGAGTCGCCGGACCGCGACTACGCGTCCTTCATGCTCGTGACGATGGGACCTCGGGTCTCGGCGCGCTGCCAGGAGCTCTTCCAGGCGGACCGCTACACCGACTACCTGAAGCTGCACGGCCTCGGCGTCGAGATGGCCGAGGCGCTCGCCGAGATGTGGCACCGCCGCATCCGCGAGGAGCTGGGCTTCGCCGATGAGGACGGGCCGACCGTCCAGGGTCTCTTCCGCCAGCAGTACCGGGGCGGGCGCTACTCGTGGGGCTATCCCGCGTGTCCCGATCTCACCGACAACGCGACCGTCGCGGCGCTGCTCGAGGCCGATCGGATCGGCGTCACCGTCTCGGAGGGGTTCCAGCTGCACCCCGAGCAGACGACCGACGCGATCATCTGCCACCACCCACAGGCCAAGTACTTCGTCGCGTAGCCGCGGCTGGTCGCTGAGGCCGGACGGTAGTGTCCGGCGGCACGTCGTCCGCGACCGCGGGACGAGAGAGGCCCGCATGCCCGCCCTGACTCCTTCGCGCCGACTCGTCGGCCTCGCCGCCGGTGCCGCGATGCTCCTCTCGGCCCTCGGGCTCGCCGGCTGCGGCAGCAGCAGCACCCCGAGCGCGACCGGGTTCAGCACCTCGGACCAAGCACAGGTCGAGTCGATGATGGCGACGGCGCTCAAGGGCAGGTCGCTGTCGATCGGCGCCACGTACGCCTTCCTGTCGCCGACCTCGTCGCGGACGATCGACTTCGCGCAGTCGCCGCCCGCCTCGCGGGTGAGCTTCGGCGGTAGCTCCTTCGCCATCTACACCGGATCCACGTTCTACGACTGCCAGAAGGCGAAGTGCAAGGTGCTGCGCGGAAAGGCGAACCCTCGACAGCAGCTCGCGGACGCCTACAACGGCCAGACCTTCATCGCCACGATGCGCAGCGTCCTGCTGAGCCCGGCCCAGCGCGCGGCGTACGGGATCTCGGTCCGCTTCTCGGGGGCGACCTACGCCGGGCACGCCTCGAAGTGCGTGACGCTCACGATCACCAAGCAGAAGCGTGGCACCCTCGTGCTGTGCGAGATGTCGAACGGCCTCTTGGACTACGAGGCGTCGGGAACCACCTCAGAGACGCTGACCTCGACGACGAACGCGCCGCCGGCGACGGACTTCGTGCTCCCGAAGGGCGACACCGTCACCCCGTGATCGTCCTCAGCTGCAGAGCGTGACCCTCGGCGCCGGCGGCGCGTAGGAGAGCACGGTGTCGCGCTGGGCGAAGCTGAACGGCGGCTGTGCCGACGTCGACCCGGCTCCGACGCGGAACGTCGAGGCGGAGAACAGCGCCGTCGAATGGTCGATCGAGTCGCGCTCCACGACGTGCCGGCCGTCGGACCACGCGTAGGTGATGGTGACGAGCACCTGGTTACCCCGGACGATCAGCGGCCGGAAGTCGCCGATCGCGGTCCACCACCGCCCGCCGGCCCGGTAGGGCACGTTGGTCAGCGGCTCGCGGACGAAGCAGCCGACCGTGGCGTCGGGGCGGTCCACGACGCCGGCGAAAGCCGCGACCTTGGTCACGAACAGCTCGATCGGCGCGAGCTGGGGGCACCCGGTGACCTGGTGGCACCCTGGGGCGGCCGCGGTGAGCACGTCTGCCACCCACACCACGCGGCCCAGGTGCTGGGCGTAGGTGATCGTCTCGGTCGACCGCACGTAGCCCCTCGGCACCGTGCCGAAGCCCCAGCGGTAGGAGAACGACGTCGGCGAGCCCACGTGCGCGGTCTCGGCCATGTAGCCCGACTGCACGATCTGCATGGCCGGCTGCGCGTTGGTGCGCGCCGCCACGTCACGGAACAGCCGGATCGCCGCGCCGTCGCCCGTCGCGCCCGCCGCGAGCGCGGCCGCCGCGGTACCCACGACCAGGGTGACCACCAGCGCCGCCACCGTGGCGCGGGCCGCGTGCGAGGTGGCCCTCATCCGACGGCTCAGTGCGCCGCGCGCAGGGCCACGGGCACCGACGCTGCGTGGGCCTCGCGCGCGCGGAAGCTCGACCGCGTGAGCGGGGAGGCCTGCACGTGGGCGAGCCCAAGGTCGCGGCCCGCGCGGGCGAGCGCGTCGAACTCGTCGGGCGCCCAGTAGCGCGCCACCGGCAGGTGCGCGGCGCTCGGGCGCAGGTACTGGCCGATGGTCGCGGTCCGCACGCCCACCGCCGCGAGGTCCGCCAACGTCGACACCACCTCGTCGAAGTCCTCGCCGAGCCCGACCATGAGCCCGGACTTGACCGAGAGCCCGTCGTCGGCCGCGCGGGCGAGCACGGTGAGGCTGCGTGCGTAACCCGCAGAGGGCCGCACGGCGTGCTGGAGTCGCGCGACGGTCTCGACGTTGTGGTTGAGCACGTCGGGCCGCGCGTCGAGCAGCGTGGCGAGCGCGGCTCGGTCGCCCTTCAGGTCCGAGGTGAGCACCTCGACGGCGCACGACGGCGTCCGGGCGCGGATCGCGGTGACGCACGCCGCGAGCGCCGCCGAGCCGCCGTCGGCGAGGTCGTCGCGCGCGACGCAGGTGATGACGGCGTGGCGGAGCCCGAGGCGCGCGACGGCCTCGGCCACCCTCGCGGGCTCGGTCGGATCGAGGGGGAGCGGCCGACGCGTGTCGACGAGGCAGAAGCCGCACGCCCTCGTGCAGCGATCCCCGTTCACCATGAAGGTGGCCGTGCCGTCGGCCCAGCACTCGAAGATGTTCGGACAGCCGGCCTCCTCGCAGACCGTCACGAGCGAGAGGCCTTTCGTCAGCCGCTTCAACGAGAGGAACTCCTCGCCCATCTGCGCGTTGATCCGCAGCCACGACGGCTTGCGCTCGGCGAGCTCGACGGAGCGGTCGGTGTCGACGCCTGCGTGGCGGAGGCGACGCACGCCGACCGGCGCGGCGCCCTGGGCGACGGTCCCCCGATCCACCGCGGCTCGGTCGATCCCCGTCGCGTGGCCGAGGCGTCGCACGACGGCGGCAGCGAGCCGGTCGGCGACCTCGTCGACGTCGGCGTCCGACCCGAGCTCGCGCAGCGAGGTGACCGGGTAGTCGGCGATCCCGCACGGCACGATGCGTGCGAACCACGAGAGGTCGACGTCCACGTTGAGCGCCACGCCGTGCAGCGTGCGACGGCGGCCGTCGTCCATGCGCGTGGTGCGGGTGCCGACGGCCGCCACCTTGGCAGGTGGGCGGCCCGGCGTCGTCACCCACACGCCGGGGTGGCCGTCGAGGCGTCCCACCGTCGCGTCGGCAACACCGACGAGCGCCGCTGCCACGACCTCCGACACGGCGTCTTCGAGCTGGCCGACGTGCGCGCGTCCCGCGCCGGGGTGCTCACCGACTGTCACGATCGGGTAGCAGACGACCTGGCCGGGCCCGTGGAACGTGACGTCGCCACCACGGTCCACCTCGACGAGCTCGGCACCGAGCGAAGCGACCGGGACGAGCAGGTTCGCGGGATCGGTGCGCGCACCGGCCGTGTACACCGCGGGGTGTTCCAGGACCACGACGTAGTCGTCGCGGGCGCGCTGCAGCGCGCGCTGCAGGTCGAGCGCCTCTCGGTAGGGGACACGGCCGAGGAGCCGGATGCGGACGGTCACCGCTCGCTGTCCACGTCGAGCCCGCCGAGCAGCTCGGCCACCCGCTCGAGGAATCGAGCCACGTAGCTCGCCTCGAGCACCCGGTGGTCGAAGGAGCAGCCGAGGACGATGCGGTGGCGGACCTCGATCGCGCCGCCCTCGGCGACGTCGAGCTCCCGTCGCGGCGCCCCGACCGAGACGATCGCGGTCTGGGGCTGGATGAGGATGGGGACGCTGAAGAGCACGTGCTCGGTGGGCGCCGGGGCGATCGTGATCGTCGCGTCCATGAGGTCGTCGGTCGAGAGCTGGCGCGTCGCCGTGCGCTCCATGAGGTCGGCGACGCGCCGCGCGAGGGCGCGAAGCGTGAGCCCGCTCGCGGCGTGGATGACCGGTACGAGCATGCCGTCCTCCACGCCGAGGACGATCCCGAGGTTCACGCCGTGGTGCACGACGAGTCCCTCGTCGGCGAGCGTCGCGTTCAGCAGCTCGAACTCGCCGAGCGCGCGCACGACGGCGACGGCGACCACCGTCGAAGCCTCGACCACGACGCCGTCGCGCGTCACGTTGCCGAGCGCCTCGATCCGCGCGGGCGCCGCGGCGTCCGCCTCGACGGCGACGAAGGCGTGCGGCGACACGGCGACGGAGGCCGTCATGTGTTCGGCCATGCGCCGGCGTCCCTTGCCGATCGGGACGACCTCGTCGACGGTCGGCCGATGCAGGACGGCCTGCTCGGCGTCGCGGCGCGTGACCGTGCCACCCGGCCCGGTGCCGGCGACCGAGGTCGCATCGATCCCGGCGTCCTCGAGGATGCGCCGCACGACCGGCGAGGTGACCGCGGCGTCGCCCGGGGTCGTGCTTCGCGCACCTGACGACCGGGCGTTCGGCGCGATCGTCGTGCCCGCGGGTGCCGTCGGCGGCGGTGCCACGGCCTCCGGCGGCGGTACCGCGGCCGACGATGGCGGTGTCGTGGGCGCCGTGGCGCCGTCGGAGATCACGGCCAGCCTCTCCCCGACCGCGACGGTGTCGCCCTCCTTCACGAGGATCTCGGTCAGCACACCCGAGGCGGGGGAAGGCAGCTCGGAGTCCACCTTGTCGGTCGAGATCTCGAAGAGCGGCTCATCGCGCTCGACGTGGTCGCCGATCGCCTTCAGCCACCTCGTGACGATGCCCTCGGTGACCGACTCGCCGAGCGAGGGAAGGGTGACGTCAGCCAAGGTGCAGCCCGCGGCCCGCGAGGGCGAGGAGGGTCTCTCCGAACGTCTCTGAGAGCGACGGGTGGGGCTGGATCAGCGCGGCGGCCTCCTCGGCGGTCGCCTCCCAGTTCACCGCGTAGTAGCCCGCGCCGAGCTGCTCGGTGACCCATGGGCCTGCCATGTGCACCCCGAGGAGCTGTCCTGCGGTGCCGTCGGGCCGCCGCTCGGCGATGACTTTCACGACGCCGTCGGTGTCACCGATGATCCGAGCCCTGCTGTTGCCCCCGAAGGGGTCCTTCTTGACCACGACGTCGAGGCCGCGCTCGCGCGCCGCCGCCTCGGTGAGCCCGCAGAACGCGACCTCCGGGTCCGAGTAGATCGCCCACGGCACCCGGTCGTAGTCCACCGGCACGACGGGCTCGCCGAGGATGTCCTTGATCGCGACGATGGCCTCGGCGAAGCCGACGTGGGCCAGCTGCGGGGTGCCCGCCACGACGTCGCCGACGGCGTAGACGCCGGGTGCGCCGGTGCGCATGCGCTCGTCGGCGACGACGAAGCCTCGCTCGTCGATGACGATGCCCAAGCCGTCCTCCACGAGCCCGTCCGTGAGGGGGCGGCGGCCGACCGAGACGACCACCATCTCGACCTCCACCGGGTCGCCACCCTCGAGCTGCACGGCCGTCGTCGTGCCGGATGGCACGTGCCCGGTGACGCGCACCGAGGTCCTGATCTCGATGCCCTTCTTCTTGAAGGCCCTTGCCGCGACCGCGGCGACGTCCTGGTCGCAGCCGGTCAGGATCGTGTCGAGCGCCTCGAGCACGGTGACCTTGACGCCGAGGTCGGCCAGCAGCGAGGCGAACTCGCACCCAATCGCGCCGCCGCCGATCACCGCGGCGCTCGCCGGGAGAGTGCTGAGGTCCAAGAACTCGTCGGACGTGACGACGAAGCGGCCGTCGACCTCGAAGCCCGGCAGCGTCCGCGGCACCGAGCCCGCCGCGAGGAACACCGACGGCGCCGAGAGGATCGAGCCGGCGTCCTCACCGTCGAGGATCTCGACGCTCTTGTCCTTCCTGAGCCGCCCGGTGCCCGTGACGATCGTGACCTTGCGGCCGGTGAGCAGTCCCGACAGGCCCTTGAACAGCCCGTCGACGACTTGCTGCTTGCGCCGCTGGCTGACCGCGAAGTCCGTCGCGACCTCGCCGGTGCTGAACCCGAACTCGTCCGCGTGCTTGAGGGTCCGGAACACATGGGCGGTCTCGAGGAACTCCTTCGCCGGCACGCAGCCGCGGTGCAAGCACGTCCCGCCGACCTTGTCCTTCTCGATGAGCGCGACGTTCAGGCCCGCGGCAGCGCCGTAGAGGGCCGCGGCGTACCCGCCCGGACCCCCACCGATGACGACGACGTCGTGGCTCGAGTGCTGCGCGGGCATGCAGGATCCTTCCCGGCCGGACCGTCGTCCGAGCCGCGCGACAGCCTACCGATCGCACCTCGCGATCCCCGCGCGAGCCGGGGCGACGACACGAGCGCGACGCGCGAAGCCGCCCCAACGTCACCGCGCATCCGGGCGCTGCGGCTCAGCCGCTCACCACGCCGCTGCCACGGTCGGCAGCCTCGGTGGCGAGCAGGTCCACGAGGTCGTTCATCTTGTCGCCCGAGTGACCCTTCACCCAGCGGAACGTGACCTCGGCCCCGTCGGCGAGCACGAGCCCGAGCAACGGCTCCCACAGGTCGCGGTTGGCGACGGGCTGTCGCTGGGAGTTCTTCCACCCACGCCGCAGCCACCCCTCGTACCAGCGGTCGCGGAAGCAGTTGACGACGTAGGTCGAGTCGCTCACGACCTCGACGGGTCCCGCGCCCGCGTGGTCGCGGAGTGCCTCGAGCACCGCGGTGATCTCCATGCGCTGGTTGGTGGTGTGGGGGTCGTGGCCCGACGCGAAGGCGCCACGGTCGTCCGCCCACGCCCACCCGCCGGGGCCGGGGTTGCCCCGACAGGCCCCGTCGGTGTGCACCCGTCGCGCGCTCAGCGGGCCTGCCAGGCGTCGGGATCCTTCGTGAGCTTTGTCACGACCGAGGGCAGCTCGCCCGCCGCCACCTGCTCCAGGGTCACGTGCTCGAGCAAGTTGCGCAGCGATGCGCGCACCGCGACCCAGACGTCCTTCAGGCTGGTGGCGGCCCCGTCGTACACGAGGGTCTCGGGGCGCAGGCCGCGCACGCCGGCCATCGGACCGCTGATCGCGCGCAGCGCGTCGGCGATCGTGATCTGGGACGCGGGGCGCGAGAGCTGGTAGCCGCCCTCGGAACCCCGCTGGCTGACGACGAGCCCCGCGCGGCGCAGGTCCGAGAGGATCGCACCCAGGAAGCGCGGCGGGAGGCCCTGCTCTCCGGCGAGGTGCTCCGCACTGAGCGAGGTCTGGGCGTTCGCGAGCGTGAGCAGCGCTCGGATGCCGTAGTCCGCCTTGGCTGGGATCTGCACGACCCGATTCTGCCCGACAATCCCGCTCGGCTCGACCATCAATGTCGTGAAGGGCTCCTCGGCCACCACCCGGCCGTCCGGGCACTCAGCTGCGCAGATGGCACGAGGGCCACAGCGGGCAGTCGCCGCTGAGGTGCCCCGTCGCGCAAGCGGTGCCGATCACCACGAGCCAGATCAGGATCGCGAGGTACAGCAGGCGCTCGGTCGCGCCGAAGTAGCGGCGCAGCTCGGGCGCGAGGCGCGAGAGGAAGAGGAGCACCAAGAACACGACCGTCGCCCAGCCGAGGATCCTCGAGGTGTTGGCCAGCGCGTCGAGGCGCGGGTCGACCTCGAGCACGCGACAGAGGCGGATGGCTGCGGCGCCCACCGAGGCGAACGTCACGATGGCGAGCAGACCGTGGGCCTGGCCCGTCGAGGTGCGAGGCGAGCCTGGCGCGTCCATCGGGAACCAGCTGATGGCAAGCCGGCACGCCGAGAAGACCGCGACGAGCGCCACGACGGTGGTCGCGCCGCTCCCGAGCCCCGCCGAGCCGAGCGCGACAGCGATCCCTGCGCCCGCCACGCCCATCGCGATCGTCATCACCCGGTACCAGGCGCGGTACGACGTGATCCCGAACCGGCTCACCGCGTCGTGCAGCGGCGAGAGGCCGGTCCGTGCGACGTGGAGGTACGCGAGCGCGCCGATGGCGACGGCGGTCCCCGCCAGCGAGGCGGCGCCAGCCACCTCGGCGGTGCTCACCGCGCGCGTGCCCCGGCGCCGGCCCGGCATCGAGGATCAGGCGTGGCAGACCGCCTCGACGTTGTTGCCGTCGGGGTCGCGCACGAACGCCGCGAAGTACCCGGGGTGGTACTCGGGCCACTCCCTCGGCTCGTGCAGCACATGGGCGCCGAGCTCGACGGCCGCGGCGTGGAAGGCCCGCACTGCGTCGCGGTCGTCCGCGACGAAGGCGACGTGGGACTCGCGGAAGGACCCGGCGACGGCGCTCTGCGAGATCCAGAACCCGGGCTTGGCGCCGATCCCGTAGCCGACGGCGTCCCCGAACTCAATCACCCTGGACGCGCCGAGCGTGCCGAGCACCTGGTCGTAGAAGGCGCAGCTCGCCTCCAGGCGCGTGCACTGCAGCGAGAGGTGGTCGAGCACCGCCCGAGTGTGCCACGGCGGTGTCGTCGGACGGCGCCCCGCCGCTCGGTGTGCTGGCCCCGCCGAGCCCCGCTTCCGGGCCGCGCTCGACGGCGATACGCTCGGGTCGTGATCGGACCCTTAGGCAACATTCGAGGGGCCGCGGACGACGTGCTCGCCCACGCTCACGACTACGAGGACAAGGTGCCGGACGTGGACGACGGCGCCCCGCACCGTGCGAGCGGACTCCGCGGCTTCTTCTCGCGTCGGAGAATGCGCCGGCACCGGTCGTCGCCCGCCGCGAGGGACGAGCGCTAGGCCGCGCGCGTGGCATCACTGTGCCTCTCGGGCGATCCCGAGGCCGACAAGCTCCTCGGGTCCAACCCGACGGCGCTCGTCATCGGGCTGGTGCTCGACCAGCAGATGCCGTTCGAGCGGGCGCTCTCGGGGCCACTCGAGCTCCAGCGGCGGCTCGGCAAGCCGCTGACCGCGAAGCTCGTCGCGACGACCGACCCCGAAGAGCTGCGCGAGATCTTCACGAGGCGGCACGCGCTGCACCGGTTCCCCGGCTCGATGGCCGAGCGCGTCCAGCGCTGCTGCCAGGTGGTCGTCGACGAGTGGGGCGGCAAGCCCGAGCGGATCTGGGAGACGGCGACGACCGGCGACGAGCTCATCGCGCGGCTCAAGGTCCTGCCGGGCTTCGGGGAGTACAAGGCGAAGATGTTCGCCGCGCTGCTCGGCAAGCAGCTCGGCGTCCGTCCGAAAGGCTGGCGCGAGGCATCGGCCCCCTACGGCGAGGCGGGCACCACCATGTCGATCGCCGACATCAAAGACGAGAAGACGCTCCAAAAGGTCCGCGAGTACAAGCGCGCGGCGAAGGCGGCGGCCAAGGCCCAGAAGGCGTGACCTGGTCGCTCGAGGAGCGATCGCTGTACCTGTGCACCCCAGCGCGCGAGGACCTCGAGGACTTCGTCGCCCGATGCGTCGAGGGCGGCGTCGACGTCGTCCAGCTGCGCGACAAGGACCACGACGACCGCACGTTGCTCGATGCCGCGACGCGGCTCGTGGCGACCTGCGCGGCGCTCGGCGTGCCGTTCATCGTCAACGACCGCTGCGACGTGGCGCTCGCCGTCGGCGCGGACGGCGTCCACGTCGGCCAAGATGACCTCCCGGCCGCCACCTGCCGTGCGCTGCTCGGCGATGACGCCATCGTCGGGCTGTCCACCCACGAGCCCGCCCAGCTCGATGCGGCGCTCACAGCGCCGGTCTCCTACCTGTCGGCCGGCCCGGTCATCGCCACGCCCACCAAGCCTGGCCGTGCGGGCACCGGCGCCGAGTACGCCGCGCTCGCGGCGCGTCGTTCGACCGTCCCCGTGTTCATCACCGGCGGCGTAACCGCCGAGGCCATCCCTGGGCTCGCCGCGCTCGGGGTGCGCCACTTCGTCGTCGTGCGCGCGCTGACCGAGGCGCAGGACCCGCGCGAGGCCGCACGCGGGCTCGCCGCGGCCATCCGAGACGCGGTCAGCGCCTCGGACGGCTAGCGGATCCGGTCGAGCCAGCCGATGAGGGTGGCGACCATCCTCGGGTCCGATCGCAGCCAGTGCCCCGCGCCCTGGATGATGCGCAGCTCGGCGGGGCCGCCCGCCGCCGCGACGAGCTCGCGTGCCGCCTCGACGGGGACGAGGAGGTCGTCGGCGCCGTGCACGACGAGGAGGCGCCGCGGTGGGATGAGCGCGATCGAGCGGATGGGGTCGAACGCGTAGACGCCCTTGGCGAGCGTCTCGGGATCCTCGAGCGGCATCGCCCGGTCGATCGCGCCCGACGCCATGACCGCGGCGTGGAAGCGCTCGGGCGTCCCGGCCCAGGCCGCGACGTCCGCCGAGGTCGCGAACGTCGCCACGCCGCGGACCCGCTCCTCATGCGCGGCGAGGTCGAGCACGAGGACCCCGCCGAAGCCGAACCCGCCGAGCCACAGTCGCTGGTGCTGGGAGAGCAGGTGCTCGGCGACGGCCGCGAGGTCCTCGCGCCACCTCGGCCCCGAGAAGCTGCCCGGGTTCTCGCCGACACCGGTCAGCGAGCATGCCGCGACGGTCCAACCGGACTCCATCGACAGGTGGTCGGCGAGCTCGGGCAGCGTCCCGGCGGCAGTGCGCCCGCCGCCCCTCGTGAGCGGGAGGCCGTGGCAGACGAGCAGGCAGCGGCTCTCGGCGTGGCGCGTCGGTGGCACGGCCACGACGACCGACAGCGGGCCCGACGGGCCTGCCACCACCTCGGCGATCGGCATCGCCGCGATGGGCTAGATGCCCAGACGCTGGGCGAGCAGCTCTCGGTGGTACGCGGGGTCGCCGAGCAGGAGCTCGGAGCTCTTCGCGCGCTTGAAGTACAGGTGCGCGTGATGCTCCCAGGTGAACCCGATGCCACCGTGGATCTGGATGTTCTCTCCGGCGCAATGGAAGTAGGCCTCCGAGCAGTAGGACTTGGCGAGGCTGGCCGCGAGCGCGAGCTCCTCGTCGTCGGTGGCCGCGGCCCACGCCCCGTAGTACGCGGCCGACTTGGCGGACTCCACCTCGAGCAGCATGTCGGCGCACTTGTGCTTGATGGCCTGGAAGCTGCCGATCGGACGTCCGAACTGCATGCGGTTCTTCGCGTAGTCGACGGCGTTGTCCAGCACGCGCTGCGCGCCACCGACCTGCTCGGCAGCCAGGGCAACCGCTGCGAGCTGCAAGGTCTTTTCGAGGCCCGGTCCCGCGTCGCCGTCGCGTCCCACGAGCGACGCGGGGGTACCTGCGAACTCGAGGCGTGCCTGCTTGCGCGTCTGATCCATCGTGGCGAGCGGCGTGCGCGTGAGCCCCGGGGCCTCGGCGTCGACGGCGAACAGCGAGAGGCCGGCCTCGGAGCGCGCCGCGACCAGCACGAGTCCTGCGGTGTGCCCGTCGAGGACGAAGCTCTTGTGGCCGTCGAGGGTCCAGGACCCGTCCTTCTTGGTGGCCTTGGTCGTGATCGCGTCGAGGTCCCAGCGTCCTGTGTCCTCGGTGATCGCAAGCGTCGCGATCGTCTCGCCAGAGGCGATGGCAGGAAGCCACTGCTTGGACGCGACCTCGTCCCCCGAGGTGAGCAGCGCGTTGGCGCCGAGCGCGACGGTGGAGAAGTACGGCGCGCACAGCAGCTGGGCGCCCATCTCCTCGAGCACCACAAGCAGCTCCACGTAGCCGAACCCGGCCCCGCCGTAGGCCTCGGGGATCGTCATCGCCTGGAGGGCGAGCTGGTCCGCCATCTGACGCCAGACGGCCGGGTCGTAGCCCTCCTCGGTCGCCATCAGCCGGCGCACCTCGGTCTCGGGGGACTTCTCCTCGAGGAACCGCCGGACGAGCCGGCGAAGCTCCTCTTGCTCCTCGCTGAAGCCGAAGTTCATCTCACCCTCGATTCTGACGCGTGCCGACCGGCGCGGCGCCTCTGGTTCTTACCAGACCGGTGGCCGGCACGACCAACCTGCCGGGCTGCGACACTGGGGGCATGCAGGGTGTCGAGCGGATCTGGGAGGACGCCGCCGTCGAGGTCCACCGCCTCGTCGTCGGCCCGATCGCCAACAACGTCTACGTCGTGCGGTGCCGCCGGAGCGGGGACGCGCTCCTGATCGACGCCGCCAACGAGCACGACCGGCTGCTCGAGGTGTGTCAGGCGCTCGGGGTGCGGACGATCGTCGAGACCCACGGGCACTGGGACCACGTCGCGGCCGTGGGGGCGGTCCGCGACGCCGGCTACGAGGTCGCGGTCCGCAAGGAGGACGCCGGCATGCTCGAGAGCTACGACCTGCTCCTAGAGGACGACGACGTGCTCGAGGTCGGCCGAGTCCGGGTGCGCACCGTCCACACCCCGGGGCACACCCCCGGTTCGATCTGTTTCGCCGTCGAAGGCACGCCCCTGTTCTTCAGCGGCGACACCCTGTTCCCGGGCGGTGCGGGCAACACGCAGACCGACCTCGGGGACTTCTCCGTGATCATCCGCTCGATCACCGAGCGGATCTTTGCGGCGTACCCCGACCAAACGATCGTGCTCCCCGGCCACGGCGCGATGACCACGGTCGGCGTCGAGCGCCCCCACATCGACGAGTGGGTGGAGCGGGGCTGGTAGCGACGCCGGCCGTTCAGGGACGCCGGCCGAGGAAGCACAAAAGCTTGGTCTGGTCGTCCGCGGCGTCGTCGACGGGGACCTTCTTGGCGAAGCCGTGCTCGCGGAGCACCTCGTCGAACGGCGTCATCGACGCGTAGGTGTGGGCCACGAGCTCGGCGTCGAGTCGCTCGTCGCCCCCCGTCGCCCGCGCGAGGTCCCAGGTGTGCACCAAGAGATCGTGCACGACGATCGAGCTCACGAGCTGCTTGAGCGCCATCGACCCGAAGGGGCTCTGTACGACGGTGGCGCCGAGCTCTGGATCGGCGACCTTTCGATGGAGGTCCTCGGCGGCGGCGTCGAAGCGCCGGACGTCGTGGCCCGCGTTGGCGTCGGCGATCGGCGCAGCCACAAGGTTGGCGACCATCGCGACGACGCCGACGGTGTGGTCGACGAGCTCTTGGATGCTCCACGCCTCGCAGGGCGACGGGCGCGCAGCGTCGCTGGGCTGGAGCGCCGCGAGGCGCAGCCGAAAGCCTGCCGCGGCGCGATCGAATCGTTCGAGGGTGCTCGACACGGTCCTCCTCTCGGGCGAGAGTCTGCCCGATGCCGGTTCGTCCGGCAGCCGTCCAGGCGCGTCTCGTCGCCGTCCGGGCGACCAGCAACGAGGCCCGCGCGCCCACGTTGGACCCCGCGACGGGGCGTCGCGGGACGATCGTGACGACGCGTGGGCGAGGGCCTCGCCGCAGCGACGACGCCACCGAGGGTCTGGTCCACGCGGCGGCGCACGGCGCCCAGCCGATGAGCCGCGGGACCTCGCCGGTAGGCTGCGCACGATGACGAACCCGCTGCTCGAGCTCCGCGACGTCACCTGCGTTGCCGAGGGCGTCGAGATACTGAAGGGGGTCGACCTCGTCGTCAACGAGGGCGAGGTCCACGCCCTCATGGGACCGAATGGTGCCGGAAAGTCGACCCTGGCCTCGCTCGTCATGGGGAGCCCCGACTACGTGCGGACCGCCGGTGAGATCCTGCTGCGAGGGGTCGACGTGGCGTCGATGACCCCTGACGAGCGCGCACGCCAGGGGCTGTTCCTCGCGTTCCAGAACCCCCAGTCGGTCCCGGGCGTCTCGGTCATCCAGTTCCTCCGTCAGGCGATGGCCGCACGCACCGGCGTCTCAGACCTCTCGGTCCTCGAGGTTCGCCTCTCGCTCGACGAGTGGATGGACCGCCTCGGCATGGACCGCGCCTTCGCGGAGCGCCACTTGAACGAGGGGTTCTCCGGCGGGGAGCGGAAGCGCAACGAGATCCTGCAGCTCGCCATGCTCGAGCCCGACGTCGCGATCCTCGACGAGACCGACTCGGGACTCGACATCGACGCGCTCCGTACCGTCGCGAGCGGCGTGCAGCTGGTGCGACAGTTGCGACCCTCCATGGCGGTCGTGCTCGTGACGCACTACGCGGCCCTCCTCCAGTCGATCGTCCCCGACCACGTCCACGTCCTGCTCGACGGCAGGATCGTGGCGAGCGGCGGCCCCGAGCTCGCCGCGACCATCGACGCCGAGGGTTACGACGCGGTGCGGGCGGCGGCAAGGTGAACCGCTTCGACCCAGAGCGGGTCCGCGGCGACGTCCCCGAGCTGCGACGCACCGTGCACGGCCTCGAGATGGCCTACCTCGACTCGGCGGCGTCGTCGCTGGCGCCGCGTGCGGTCATCGAGGCGATGTCGCGCTACTACGAGCGCACCCACACGAACGTCCACCGTGGCGTCTACGAGATCGCCGAGGAGGCGACCGAGGCCTACGAGGGTGCGCGGGTGGCGGTCGGCAAGTTCATCGGCGCGGCGGATCCCTCCCACGAGGTGATCTTCACGAAGAACGCCACCGAGGCGTTCAACCTCTTCGCGCGCTCCTGGGGGGCGTCGACGCTGGGCGAGGGCGACGTCGTCGTGCTCACCGAGATGGAGCACCACGCGAACCTGGTCCCGTGGCTCCAGCTCAAGGCCGAGCGCGGCATCGAGCTGCGCTACCTCGGCGTCACCGACGCTTTTCGCCTCGACCTCCACGACCTCGACGAGCAGCTGGCCGGCGCCAAGCTGCTGTCGGTCACCGGGATGTCGAACGTCCTCGGCACGATCCCGCCGCTGCGACGTCTGGCCGACGCAGCGCACGCCGCAGGCGCCCTCATGGCGATCGACGCCGCCCAGCTCGTCGGCCACGCGCCGATGGACGTGGGCGCGCTCGACATCGACGTCGCGTGCTTCAGCGCGCACAAGATGCTCGGCCCCACCGGCATCGGCGTGCTCTGGGCGCGCCGCGAGGTGCTCGAGCCGATGCCACCGTTCCTCGGCGGCGGCGGCATGATCCTCGACGTCCGGCTCGACGGCTTCCGGCCGGCCGAGGTGCCCCACCGCTTCGAGGCGGGCACCCCGCCGATCGCCGAGGCGGTGGGCCTGGCCGCGGCGGTGCGCTACCTCGAGGGGCTGTCGATGGAGGCGGTCCAGGCGCACGACCTCTCCTTGACCGGCTACGCGCTCGAGCGTCTGGGCTCGCGGTTCGGGGACAAGGTCCGTGTCTTCAGCCCCGCGGACCTCACCGATCGCGGCGGCGTGCTGTCCATCGAGCTCCAGGGCGTGCACGCCCACGACCTCGCCCAGGTGCTCGACCGCCATGGCGTGTGCGTGCGGCCCGGCCACCACTGCGCGAAGCCGCTGATGCGGCGACTCGGCGTGCCTGCGACGGCTCGCGTCAGCTTCGGCCCCTACTCCGTCGAGCGCGACATCGACGCGCTGCTCGACGGGATCGACCACGCACTCGGGATGTTCGGCTGACGATGGACGACCTCGAAGACCTGTATCGCGAGATCATCCTCGACCACTACCGCTCGCCGCGGAATCACGGCGAGCTCCCGACGCCGCCCGCGCACCGGACCGAGGGGTTCAACCCGCTGTGCGGCGACGAGATCGTGCTCACCGTCGTCGTGGACGACGGCACCATCAGCGACGTGCGGGTGGCGGGTCACGGCTGCTCCATTTCCCAGTCGTCGGCCTCGCTCATGACGGGCGCCGTCAAGGGCAAGTCCGTGACCGACGCGCGGCGCGCGATGCGGTCCTTCAAGCGCATGATGACCGTCACCGACGACACCGACGAGGACGCCGAGGAGCCTGTGGACCTGCGATCGCTCGGGGAGCTGGCAGCGCTCCAGGGGGTCGTCAAGTTCCCCGTCCGCATCAAGTGCGCCACGCTCGCGTGGAACACGCTCGACCAGGCGCTGGTCGAGCTCGACGCCTAGCCGCGAGGCGCCACCTTCACGCCAGGGGTGCAGGCAACCGGGTTGAACGTGTACCACGGCTCGGTGTGGATCGGCTGGGTGGACGTCGTCACGTGGTGCGCTGCGCTCGAGGGGTGCGCCGGGGCCGGCGTCGCGATCGCGGGCGGCATGGGCGTCTGGAAGGCGGTGTTGGGCGGCGGCTTGATCGGCTCGGTCAGCCCGCCCGCCGTGCCGACCTGACCGAAGATCCTGACCAGCATCTGCTGGGCCGTCGGCTGGTCGACGAAGAGCACGTCGCCGAGGCTGCTGCTGTAGCCCGACATGGTGGGCAGCGTGTACGCGGCCATCGTCGCCGGGTTGAAGCTGTGGAACTTGAGGGCGAGGCCCATCAGCTCGTTGACGCCGAAGGTGTCGTCGATCGCGATGCCCTTCGGGAGCGCGCTCAGGAAGCTCGCGATCGCGGGCAGGTTGGTGGCCTCGGACTTCGCCCGCTCGATCAGGGCGCGGAGGAACTGGTTCTGGCGGTCGATGCGGCCGAAGTCGCTCGTGCCGTCGTAGAGCCACTGGCCGTGGTCCAGGTAGTAGAAGTGGCGGCTCCTTGCGACGGCGAGCGCGTCGAACCCGTTCAGCAGCTGGCAGCCAGTGTGAGGGATGTCGAGGGACGAGTAGCGGTCGAGCGAGGGGTAGGGGAAGGACATGTAGATCCCGCCGAGCGAGTCGACCGCACCGGCGAGCCCGCCGAAGTCCACCTGGATGACGTGGTTGATCGGGATGCCGAAGTTCGCCTCGATCGTGCGCACGAGCAGTGTCGGGCCGTTCTGATAGTTCACGTTGATCCGGTTGTAGTTGCCGAAGAGCCCCTGGTTCGCGAGCAAGGACACGACCGTGTCGCGCGGGATCGACAGCACGCTGATCGTGCCGGCGTTCGGGTTGACGTGGAAGATCTTGACGACGTCGGAGCGCTGCCCGCCGACCCCGCCGGCGCCGGTGACCAGCGCGAGCCTGCCCGTGAGCCCGGCCCGCGAGTCCGAGCCGATCGCGAGCACGTTGAAGGGCTTGCCGGGGACCTCCGGGGTGCACACCTTGATCGCTGCTCCGCACAGCGGCTTCTCGATCGCCTTGATCTTCAGGTAGCCGTAGACGTAGGTCGCACCGGCGAGGCCGACGAGCAGCAGCACGAGCCCGAACGAGGTGAACGCGATGACCCGTCGCGTGCGGCGGCGGCGGTGTCGACGACCCGCTCGCGGCGGCGCCTTGTCGTCGATCTCGCGGCCGAGCGATCGCAGCCCGTCCTCGTTTGGTATCGGCGCGCCTGGGTCCGCATCCAGCACGTCGTCGTCATCGCCGTCGTCGTCATCGACCGCGCTGCTCGCGTCGATCTGTCGACCGAGCGCTTCGAGGGAATTCTCGTTCGGACTGCGCCGCTTCGAAGGAGGGCGGCTCGACCCTCGACGACGTGTCATGCGTGGTCCACGCTACCAAGCACCGACGTCGAACCTGCGCTCAAGGCGAGGGCTGGTTCATAAGAAACTCATATAACCATCGCGCTCCAGGCGCTCGACGAGCTCGATGCCACCGCTGTCGACGATGCGTCCGCGCACGAACACGTGCACCGCGGTCGGGCGCAGCACCTCGAGCAGCCGGCGGTGATGCGTGATCGCGACGACCCCGAGCTCCCACTCGGCGACCGCCGCGGTGATCGCGGCACCGACGTCGTCGAGCGCGTCGACGTCGAGCCCCGAGTCGATCTCGTCGAGGACCGCGAACTTCGGGCGCAGCACGCAGAGCTGGACGATCTCGCTGCGCTTGCGCTCGCCGCCGGACAGGTCGACGTTCAGCGGGCGGTCCAGAAGGTCGGTGCGGAGCCCGACGGCAGCGGCGATCGTCTTTACGCGAGAGGGCAGGTCGCTGACGGCCACGCCGGCATGGGAGAGCGCCGCCTCGGCGGTGACGCCCGGCACCTCGATCGGGTGCTGGAGCGCGAGGAACAGGCCTGCTCTCGAGCGCTCATGGGGAGGAAGCGCGAGGAGGTCGGTGCCGTCGAGGAGCACCGAGCCAGACGTGGCGCGGGGCCCGGGTCGCCCGGCGAGGACGTGGGCGAGCGTGGACTTGCCCGAGCCGTTGGGGCCCATGATCGCGTGGACCTCACCGGCCGCGACGGCGAGGTCCACCCCCTGGAGGATCTCGCGGTCGCCGACCGCGGCATGGAGGTCACGGAGCTCGAGTGAGCCGCTCACGGGACCTCCACCGTGACGATCCCGTCGTGCACCGAGACGGGGAACGTGCGCACCGCGTGGGTGGCCGGGAGGGAGCGCGGCTCGCCGGTCGCGAGGTCGAACATCGCGCCGTGCCGGGCGCACTCGATCTCGCAGGTGAGCGGATCGACCTCACCGTCGCTCAGCGGGAAGTGCTCATGGCTGCACACGTTCTCAAGGCAGTACAGCTCGGCGCCGCACCGGACCACGACCACCTCGATGCCGCCCACCGTGGCGGGCACCGGGACCGCTTCGTCGAGCGCGGCCAGCTCGCACAGCTCAAGGCGCGACGTCACGACGTGGCCCCATGGTCGGACTCGACGGCGGCGGACGCGTCGATGCGAGAGATCGCCTCGCGGAGGCTCGCCGACAGGACCGCGTCGTCGAGGAGGCGCTCGACCTCGTCGAAGAAGCCCTCCAAGATGAGCTGGACCGCGTCGGCGGGCGTGACGCCGCGCGACTCGAGGTACCAGCGCTGCTCGGCGTCGACGGGGCCGACCGACGATGCGTGCGAGCAGCGGACGTCGTTCTCCTCGATGTCGAGGTTGGGCACGGCGTCGGCGTAGGCGTCGTCGGAGAGCACGAGGCTCGCGTTGACCTGGCTCGCGTCGGCCTTCTTCGCGCCCTTGCGCATCGAGATCAGGCCGCTGTAGATCGACCCCGCCGACCCCGCGACCGCCGCCTTGGAGCGCAGGCGCGCGGTGGTGCGGCGCCCCTCGTGCACCTGCATCGTGCGCAGGTCGTGCACCTGGTCGCCCGAGCCCACGTGCGCGGTGTGCAGCACGCTGGTCGCCTCGTCGCCGGCGAGCACAGCGTCGGCGCGGACCCGGTCATAGCGCGCGCCGAGCCCGACGATGACCTGCGTGAACGTTGCTGCGCGCGCGAGCGAGGCCTGCGTGCGCGCGACGGACCACGACGAGAGCGAGAGGGACTGGACCGTGCAGACCTCGAGGCTCGCCCCTTCGCCCACGTGGTACTCGGCGACGCCGGCGACGAGGGACGCCGACCCGGTCACCTGCTCGAGGATCCGGACCGAGGCGCCCTCGCGGACGCGCACGAGCATCCTCGGGAACGAGGCCCCCTCGGGACACTCGACGAGCACGACGACGGGCCCGTCGATACGCGTGCGGGCCGCGACGTCGATCACGAGCGGCCCAGGTGTGAGCGCGAGGTTGAGCGAGGCGAACGCGTCGTCGGCCCCGACGAGATCGCCCAGGCCCGTGGCCGGCGGTCCGATCGTGACCTCGAGTCCCGGGGCAGAGACGTTGACGTCGACGCCGACGACCTGTCCCGCGTCGACCGTGACGATCGCGGCGGGACTGCGCCCGCCGACGGCGGTCTCGGCACGGCGACCAGAGGGCGGCTCGGCGAGCTCGAGCTCGTCGAGCTTGAGGAGGTCGAGCGGCGCGTAGCGCCAGACGTCGTCGGCGAGGTCAGGCATGCCACCGGAGCGGAACGCCTCGAGGGCAGCCTCGCGCTGCGCCCTGCGCCACGACGGCTCGTCGTACAGCGGCGCGGCGTCGGAGAGTCGTGTCACGAGTCGTGTCCGGCAGCGAAGCCGGGGCCCGGGCAGTGTACCGGCGACCTCGAAGCGATCTCCGCTGCCGTCGTAGGCTCACCGACGACCAAGGAGGCTGCCATGGGGACCGAGCGACCGACCTCAGAGGTGCTCTCGTGCACGGTCGACGACGGCGTGGCGACGCTCGTCCTCGACCGCGCGGAGAAGCGCAACGCCCTCGGACCCGCGTTCTGGAGCGACCTGCCCAGATTCATGGCGCACTTCGACGACGACGAGGACGTCCGGTGCGTGGTGATCGCTGCGGCGGGCCCTCACTTCTCGGTCGGCCTCGACCTCTCGTCGTTCGGCGCCCTCGGCGAGGCCGGGTCGGGCGGCGCCGCCGGCCACGTTGCGGCGAATCGCGCGACGTACGAGTCCATTCTTCGGATGCAGGGCTCGGTGAGCGCCGTCGCGGCATGTCGCACGCCGGTGATCGCGGCCGTCCACGGCTACTGCATCGGCGGGGGCGTCGACCTCATTGCCGCCTGCGACATCCGCCTCGCGGCCGACGACGCCATCTTCTCGGTCCGAGAGACGAAGATCGCCATCGTGGCCGACCTCGGCAGCCTGCAGCGCCTGCCTCGGCTGATCGGTGCGGGCCACGTCGCCGAGCTCGCCCTCACCGGCAAGGACATCGACGCGGAGCGCGCCAGAGCGATCGGCCTCGTGAACGACGTCTACACCGGCGGTGCCGACGCCGTCCGCAAGGCCGCCGTGGACCTCGCGTTGGAGATCGCCGCGAACTCGCCACTGGCCGTCCAGGGCACCAAGGCCGTCCTCGCGGCCAACGACGGGCGCACCGTCGCAGAGGGCCTCGAGTTCGTCGCGTGGTGGAACGCCCTGTACCTGCACAGCGACGACCTGCGTGAGGCGATGACCGCGTTCTTCGAGAAGCGGCCGCCTCGCTTCACCGGGCGCTGATCAGCGCGATCGGGGCCACCGCCGGCGCTGGCTCTTCTGGCGCTTGCGCTCCGCGGCGACCTCGTCGGGTGCGATGTCGTTCACGATCTTCTCGGCCTCGCCCAGCACCTCTTGCATGCGGTCGACGGGGACGTCGGGCTCGTCCTCGATCGGGGGCTCGACGAGCGAGCCGTGCACCCAACCGACGTCGGCCAGCCGGGGCGCGTACTTCGGGCAGTTGTCCGGGCACTTCCACGGGGCCTCCGGCGCGAGGTCGAGCACGCAGAACCTGGCCACCTCGCCCGAGGCATAGGTGCGGCTCTGGAAGTTCTTGCACTCCTCGCGCATCGCCATCCACCCATTCTTGCAGGGAACCGGCGCTCCTCAGGCGCGCGCAGGGACCAGATCCGGGGCGCAGATACGCTGTCGCCGTGGCCCGACGGGACGTGTCGGTGCGGGACGGGCCGCTCACGAAGCTCGAGGCACAAGACGCCGCGCTCGTCGCTGCGCACGCCTTCCAGAACGACCCGTTCTTCGAGTTCCTCGCCCCGAAGGCCGTGCCGCGTGCACGAGGGCTCGCGCTGTGGTCCAACGCCATCTGCTCGCACCTTGCCCCGAAGGGGCTCCTGCTCAGCGCGCGCCGGGACGGACGCATCGTCGGCGTCGGCGCGTGGATCCCGCCCGGCGCGTACCCCTTCCCCGCCTCAACCCAGGTGGCACAGACCCTCGGGGCGCTGCGCGCGCTCTACCGCATGCCCTCAGCCGTCCCCCGGGGGCTGCGCTACCTGACGGCGATGGAGAAGGCGCATCCGAAGGGCGAGCTGTGGTACCTCCAGCTCCTCGCCTGCGCACCCGAGCACCAGCGCACTGGTGTGGGCGCCGCCCTCATGGAAGGGGTGCTCGAGCGGTGCGACACTGAGGGCGTGCCGTCGTACCTCGAGACCCAGAACGAGGACAACCTGGCCTACTACCGACGGTTCGGCTACGAGGTCGTCACCACCCTGTCGCCGGTGCGGGCGGGGCCACCGCTGTGGGCGATGCGCCGCGAGCCGCGCGCGACCGGAGCCTGAGTGGCCGTCACCCCCGAGATCGTCGACGGACCGCTGCGCGGGCCGGCCCTCGACCAGGCGACCGAGATCGCGGTGCGCGCCTTCGACGACGACCCCTTCTTCAGCTACCTGTTCCCGAAGCCGGATCGCCGCCATCGCTCAGTGGGGCGCCTCCACCGCGCGGTCATGGTCGACCTCGCCGGCCTGGCGGTCACGCGCAGCGCGGTCCTCGACGGCAAGGTCGTCGGCGTCGCGCTCTGGGTCGGCCCCGGCAGGTGGCCCTACCCCCCAGGAGTCCAGCTGCGCCAGCTGTTCGGTGCGCTGCGCGCCTCCCTCCCCGACGTCGGTGCGCTCGGTCGCGCCGGCAGGATCCTGCGCGCCGTCGAGAAGGCGCACCCGAGGGTCCCCCAGTGGTACCTCCAGCTGCTCATGGTCGATCCCGACGTCCAGCGGCAGGGCATCGGCGGGCTCCTGCAGGCGCCGATGCTCGACACCTGCGACCGCGAGGGGCTCCCCGCATGGGTCGAGACCCAAAAAGAGGAGAACCTCGCCTACTACGGGCGGTTCGGCTTCGCCGTGGTCCGCGAGCACCACCCCGTCGAGGACGGGCCCTCGATGTGGTCGCTTCGGCGCGAGCCGAAGGGCTGATCAGCCGACCGAGCCCTCCATCTGCAGCTCGATCAGCCGGCTCCACTCGACGGCGTATTCCATCGGGAGCGTGCGCGTGATCGGCTCGATGAAGCCGTTCACGATCATCCCCATCGCCTGGGACTCGGTCAGCCCCCGGCTCATGAGGTAGAAGAGCTGGTCCTCGCCGATCTTGGCGACGGTGGCCTCGTGGCCGATCGACGCGTCACTCTCTGCCACCTCCATCGTCGGCTTGGTCTCCGACGTGGAGTCTTCGTCGAGGATCAGGGCGTCGCAGCGCACGAAGGACTTGGAACCCTTGGCGCCGTCCTCGACCTTCACGAGGCCGCGGTACGTCGTGCGCCCGCCGTCCTTGGACACCGACTTCGACACGATCGTCGACGTCGTCTCGGGGGCGGCGTGGATCATCTTCGCCCCGGCGTCTTGGTGCTGACCCGCACCGGCGTAGGCGACGGAGAGCACCTCGCCGGACGCCTTGGGACCGACCAAGTAGACGCTCGGGTACTTCATCGTCAGGCGCGATCCGATGTTCCCGTCGATCCACTCGACGTGGGACTCGGCCTCGGCCCTCGCCCGCTTGGTGACGAGGTTGTACACGTTGTTCGACCAGTTCTGGATCGTCGTGTAGGTGATACGGCTCCCGGGCAGCGCCACAAGCTCGACGACCGCGGAGTGCAGCGAGTCGGTGGTGTACACCGGGGCCGAGCACCCCTCGACGTAGTGCACCTGCGAGCCCTCGTCCGCGATGATCAGCGTCCGCTCGAACTGGCCCATGTTCTCCGTGTTGATCCTGAAGTAGGCCTGCAGCGGCATGTCGACCTTCACGCCGGGCGGGACGTAGATGAACGAGCCGCCGGACCACACCGCGGAGTTGAGCGCCGCGAACTTGTTGTCGTTGGGCGGGATGATCGTGCCGAACCAGCGCCGCACGAGTTCGGGGTACTCCCGCACCGCGGTGTCCATGTCGCAGAAGAGCACGCCCTGAGACTCGAGGTCCTCGCGGTTTCGGTGGAAGACGACCTCTGACTCGTACTGGGCGGTCACGCCGGCCAAGTAGCGACGCTCTGCCTCGGGGATGCCGAGACGCTCGTAGGTGTTCTTGATCGTGTCGGGGAGGTCCTCCCAGTTCTTGACCTGACCCTCGGTGGGCTTGACGTAGTAGTAGATGTTGTCGAAGTCGAGGTCCGGCATGTTGACCGCGAACCACGCCGCCATCGGCTTGCGCTCGAAGCGTCGCAGCGAGGAGAGGCGGAAGTTCCGCATCCACTCGGGCTCGCCCTTCATCTCGGACATCTCGCGGACGATGTCCTCGTTGAGGCCCTTCTTCGGCTTGAAGACGTAGTCCTCCGCGTCGCTCCACCCGAGCTTGTATCGACTGAGGTCTAGGTCTTGGATGGCCACGCGCTGCCCCCGGGTTTGGAATTTCTCCTACGGGCATAGTAACAACTCGCCCCCCGAACGACGTCGCCCCCAGTGCTGGCAGGCTCTCGCCGTGCCATCTGCCCCTCCGCCGCACGCGCCGCGGCGTCCCACGACGCTGACCCACTTCGACGACGTCCGCATCGACGACTACTTCTGGCTCCGTGACCGAGACGACCCCGAGGTCCTCGCCTACCTGTCCGCCGAGAACGACTATGCCGCTGCCGCGCTCGCCCCCACCGCGGAGCTCGAGCAGTCGATCTACGACGAGATCGTCGCGCGGATCCAGGAGACCGACGTCACCGCACCGGTCCGGTGGGGGGCGTGGTGGTACTACGAGCGCACCTTCGAGGGGGCGAGCTACCCCGTGCACTGCCGACGCCCTGCGGACGGGGACGCGTTCCCGACGTCGCTCGACGGCCCCGGCGAGCAGGTCATCCTCGACGAGAACGAGCTCGCACGGGGCCACGACTTCTGCTCGGTGGGCGTCTTGGAGATCGCGCCGCACCACGCGCTGTGCGCCGTCGGCGTCGACTTCGACGGTGACGAGCGCCACACCGTGTCGTTCCTCTCGCTCGACGGCGCGCCCGCACCGAGCGAGTCGATCGCAGACGTCGGCTATGCCGTCGCGTGGTCGAGCGACGCCGCCTCCCTGCTGTACGTGCGGGTCGACGACGCCTGGCGCCCCTACGAGCTGTGGCGCCACGACCTCGGCACGGACCCGGCGGGCGACGTGCTGCTGTACCGCGAGGACGACGAGCGGTTCCGCGTGTCGGTCGCGAGGAGCCGCGACGACGCCGTGCTCGTGGTCCACGTCGCCTCGTCGCTCACGACCGAGGTCCACGCGGCCGAGGCCGCCTCGCCCACCTCGCTCGAGCTCGTCTGGCCGAGGCGACACGGCGTCGAGTGCTCCTTGGAGCACCTGAGCGCACCGGACGGCTCGCGGTGGTGGCTCGCCACGACCAACGACGGCGGCGCCACGGACTTCAGGGTGCTCGCTGGACGACACGACGGCACCGCGCCCGCGTTCCGCGAGGTCGTGCCCGAGGTACCCGGCCGGCGCATCAACGGCGTCGACGCCTTCGCCGGCCACCTCGTGGTCTCCGAGCGCCTCGACGGCTCGGCGGCAGTGCGGCTGCTCACGCTGCTCGAGGGCGAGGATCCCTTCGGCGACGACCTCGCGGGGCGCGGCGTGGTCGTGGACAGCGACGAGGTGCCCGCGACCACGGTCCTCGGCTCGACGCCCGAGTACACCACCGACACGGTTCGCATCCTCCAGACGTCGCTCGTCTCGCCGTTCGGCTCCTTCGACGTCGACGTCCGCGACGGGACGAGGACCCTTCGCAAGCGCCAGGTCGTCCGAGGTGGCTACGACGCCTCGCGGTTCGCCTCGGCGCGCCTGTGGGTGACGGCCCGCGACGGCGCCTCGATCCCCGTCTCCATCGTGCTGCGGCGCGACCTGCTCACCGAGGGGGCGCCGCATCGAGAGCGGCCGGCGGCGCCCGTCCCGCTCCTCCTCTACGGCTACGGCGCCTACGAGGTGAGCATCGACCCGGTGTTCTCGTCGGCCAGGCTCTCGCTCCTCGAGCGCGGCGTCGCCTTCGCGATCGCCCACGTCCGGGGCGGCGGCGAGCTCGGGCGGTCGTGGTACGAGGCGGGGCGCCTCGAGCACAAGGCGACGACGTTCCTCGACTTCGTGGACGTCGCGCGCGCGCTCGTCGACGAGGGGTTCACCGTGCCCTCGCGCCTCGCGGCGATGGGCGGCTCTGCCGGCGGGCTGCTCATGGGCGCGTCGATGAACCTCGCGCCGGACGCGTTCTGCGCGGTCGTCGCTGAGGTCCCCTTCGTCGACGTGCTGTCGACGATGCTCGACGCGTCCATACCTCTCACGGTGGGCGAGTGGGAGGAGTGGGGCGACCCGCTCCACGACCCCGACGCCTACCGCCGGCTCAAGTCCTGGTCGCCCTACGACAACGTCGTCGCGACCGGGTCGGGCGGCACGCCGCGCGAGTACCCCGAGCTCCTCGTCCTCGCGAGCCTCAACGACACGAGGGTCCAGTACTGGGAGCCCGCCAAGTGGGTCGCCAAGCTCCGCGCGGCCAACCCTGCGCACCGCGTCGTGCTCAAGACCGACCTCGGCGCGGGGCACGCTGGACCGTCGGGGCGCTACGACGCGTGGCGCGAGCGCGCGCTCGTGTTCGCCTGGGCCGCCGACCGGCTCGGCGTGGGCGCGGCGGCCGTCGCGGCGGGGGGCTGAGACGCATGGACGACTTCCGCACCGTCATCGAGCCCTTCCGGATCCACGCCGTCGAGCCGGTCTCGTTGTCCACCCGCAAAGAGCGCGAGGGCTGGGTGCGCGAGGCGGGCTACAACCTGTTCAACCTGCGCGCCCGCGATGTGCTCATCGACCTGCTCACCGACTCGGGCACCGGGGCGATGAGCCGCGACCAGTGGGCCGCCCTGCAGCACGGAGACGAGTCCTACGCGGGCTCGCCCTCGTGGTTCGCCTTCGAGGCGGCGGTGAAGGACCTCTTCGGGTTCACCCACGTGATCCCCACCCACCAGGGCCGCGCCGCGGAGAAGATCCTGTTCACCACGGTCGCCGGTCCCGGCATGGTCGTGCCGAACAACACCCACTTCGACACGACGCGGGCGAACCTCGAGGCGACCGGTGCCGAGGCGGTCGACATCGTGATCGCCGAGGGACGCGACCCGACGTCACGCCACCCCTTCAAGGGCAACATGGACGTCGACGCGCTCGAGGCGCTCCTCGCGGCCCGGGCCGACGACGTGCCGCTCGTGATGGTGACGATCACGAACAACTCCGGCGGTGGCCAGCCGGTGAGCCTCGCGAACCTCCGCCAGGTTCGAGAGGTCTGCGACCGCTTCTCCAAGCCGCTGTTCCTCGACGCCTGCCGATTCGCGGAGAACGCCTGGTTCATCCGCGAGCGCGAGGAGGGCCAGGGCGAACGTGACGTCGTCGACATCGTCCGCGAGGTGGCGGCGCTCGCCGACGGGATGACGATGAGCGCCAAGAAGGACCCGCTGTGCAACATCGGCGGCTGGCTGGCCTGCAACGACGACGCGCTCGCCCAGTCCTTCCGCAACCTGCTGATCCTGACGGAGGGCTTCACGACCTACGGCGGGCTCGCCGGGCGCGACCTCGAGGCCATCGCCCAAGGGCTCAAAGAATCGTGCTCCCACGACTACCTGCGGTACCGGATCCGCTCGACGGCGTACCTCGGCGAAGCGCTCGAGCAGCTCGGGATCCCCGTCGTCGTGCCGATCGGCGGCCACGCCGTCTACCTCGATGCGCGCCGCCTCCTGCCGCACGTGGCGCCGCTGCAGTACCCGGGCCAGGCCGTCGCCGTCGCCCTCTACGAGCTCGGGGGGGTCCGGAGCTGCGAGATCGGCACGGTCATGTTCGGCCTGCAGCCCGACGGCTCGGAGCGTCCCGCGTCGATGGACCTCGTCCGCCTCGCGATCCCCCGCCGGACCTACACCCAGAGCCACATCGACTACGTCATCGAGGTCTGCGAGCGACTCGCCAAGGAGGCCTCGCACCTCGGCGGCTACAGGATCGTCGCCGCCCCCCCGCAGCTGCGCCACTTCACTGCAAGGTTCGAGCCCGTCGCCTGAGCGCCCGAGGCGCTCGCGGACGAGCCGTCCGACCACGTCGCGCTGGCCGGGAGCGTCGCCCGACCGCGGTCGGCCGCAAGTGTCGGGAGCGCGGGGTGCGGGGCCGGCGGCGCCCCGAGCGAGTGCCCGGTCACGGGGCGCGTCGTCGAGGTCGACGTCGTCGCCGGCGCCGCTCCGCGTCCGCGCTGGATCAGGTATCCCGCAAAGGCCATGGCGACGAGGACGGCGACGACGATCGAGACGACGAGGAGGGTGCCCGTGTCGACGCGGGCGCGCGGCTGCATGCGCTCGATCGCCCAGGTCCGGTCGTGGCGGCGCCGACGCTCGCGCGCCGTCGGCGTCGGGGACCACGGCTCGAGGCGCGCGGCGTCCGGGTCGAGGCGCGGGCGATCAGGTGGCGCGTGCTCGACGGGTGCGGGCACCTCGTCGACGACGCGCACCGATCCGCCCCGGTCGTGGGGCTCCACGTGCAGCGTGTCGAGCCGCTCGTGGTAGTGGTGGATCGACCGGATCTCGTCGCGCCGGCGGCGCTGGACCACGCGCGCGCCGACGAGGACCACGAGCCCTGCGGCGAGCGCAAGTCCGACCAGCACCGGCCCATTCAACCCGACGCCCGTCCCGGGCGGCTCTTCTTCTAGGTGCGAAGACCTGCGTAGGGCCGGACCGCGTCGGGGATCTCGTCGCGCCGCGGGTTCTTCTGGTCGCGCGGGGAGAGCACGGGGTCGACGACGCCCCAGTCGGCGCCCACCGTGGCGTCGTCCCAGGCGAGACCGAGCTCGTCGGCGGGGTTGTAGTAGCTGTCGACGAGGTACCAGAGCAGCACGTCGGTCAGCGACGCGAACCCGTGCGCGACCCCGGGCGGGATGAACAGCCCGCGCTCCTCGTCCCCGGAGAGGTCCACGACGAACGTCGTCTTCTCGGTGGGGGAACCCGCGCGCAGGTCGTGCAGCACGACCCGAGCCGTGCCGCGCAGCACGTACCAGTAGTCCGCCTGGTGCAGGTGGTAGTGCAGGCCGACGACCGCCCCGGCGGCCTTCTCGGACCGGTTGGCCTGGACCATCTCACGCCCGAGCGGGAGCCACTCGCGCCGGTAGGTCTCGACGAAGCGACCCCGGTCGTCGCCGTGGGCGGCGGGCTCGAGCAGTTCGACGTCGGCGATCGGGACGGCGTGTCGTTCCTTGGGTGGCATCCCCGCAGAGTACCTAGGCGTCGCCGAGCTCGGCGAGGCCCGAGTAGCGACCCCGATGGAAGACGAGCGGCTCGCGCTCGGCGGCGTCGAGCGCGTGAACGTCGCAGGTGACGACCTCGTGGTCACCCCCAGGGTGGATGCCCGCGATCGTGCACGAGAACCACGCGAGCACGCCCTCGAGGATCGGGTTGCCGTCCTCAGCGGGCGTCCATGCCTGGGAGGCGAACTTGTCGATCCCCGACATCGCGAAGGTCCGCGCGACCGCTTCTTGGCTGTCGGAGAGGACGTTCACGCACAGTCGTCCGGACTTGCGGATCCGGGGCCACGACGTCGAGGTGTGCGCCACGGCGAAGAGCACCATCGGCGGGTCGAGCGACAGGGCGTGGAACGACTGGCACGTGAAGCCCACGGGGCCGTCGTCGTCGACGCCGGTGATGACCGTCACGCCGGAGGCGAACCGGCCCGCGACGTCACGGAACCGCTCGGCGCCAAAGCCGCTCACGGTCGAGCCGCGCTCATCGCGTCGATCGCCACGACCGGGCACCATACCGGCGCGACCCACCGCCCCCCGGGCTTCTGGCCGGCGAGCGGGGCAGTCGTTCAGCGCCGTGCGCGCCACACGTCGCCCTTGACCTCCACCAGACCGTCGGCGACGAGGCTGTCGGCGACCCGCGCCGCGCGCGCGGGGTCCTCTGGCCACCCGGCGGCGGCCGCCAGCGACGCGCGCCCGAGCGGGCCGTCCAGCACCGCCGCCAGCAGGCGACCGCGGCCCTCGCGGTCCGAGCCCGCGAACCGAGGTTGGGGGCGAGAGGCGAAGGCGGTGCGCACCGCTGGGTCCGGCAGTCCCGCGCCGGCTCGTCGCCATCGGCAGCACGCGCGCAGGGGGCAGCCCGCGCAGTCGGGCGTGGGACCGCACCTCGTCGCGCCGAGGTCGAGCATCGCCTGGTTGTGGGCCCAGGCGCGACCCGCGGGGACGAGGTCGTCGGCGAGTACCTGGGCCTCCCTCGCGGCGAGCGGCCGGTTCGCGACCGCGCGGGCGAGCACGCGCGCCACGTTCGTGTCGACGATGCCGACATCGCGCTCGAAGGCGAAGCAGAGGACCGCGCGCGCGGTGTACGGCCCGACCCCGGGCAGCGCGAGCAGCGCACCGAGGTCGTCGGGGACCTGGCCGCCGTGGGTCGCGACGATCGCGGCGGCCGCGGCGTGCAGGGCGCGTGCGCGCCGGTAGTAGCCGAGGCCGCGCCAGGCCTCGAGGACGTCGGCCAGCGGCGCGGCCGCGCAGTCCGCCGGGGTGGGAAACCGCTCGCAGCACCGCTCGTAGACCGCAACGGCACGCCGTGCCTGGGTCTGCTGGCAGCACAGCTCTGCGACGAGGATCCGCCAGGGGTCCCGCGTCTCGCGCCAGGGGAAGTCCCTCGAGACGCGCAGCGCCTCGAGTCGGGCTCGCAGGGCCGCCGACGGGGGCGCCAGGCGGTCAGTCCCAGACGTCGTCACCGTAGGGGCGGCGTCGTGCCGGCAGCGAGGCCGCCATCCACACCATGAGCGTGCGGCGGAAGTAGCAGACCTCCTTGCCGTCCTGGTTGAACGCCTTGGTCTCCACCGTCACGATCCCACGGTCGGGCTTGGAGGTGCTCGGCTGCTTGCCCAGCACCCTCGTCTCGGCGTAGATCGTGTCGCCATGGAACGTGGGGTGCTGGTGGCGGAGGGACTCGACCTCGAGGTTCGCGATGCAGGACCCCGACACGTCCGGGACGCTCATCCCGAGGGCGAGCGAGTAGACGAGGTTCCCAACGACGACGTTCTTGCCGTGGACCGTCTCGTGCTCGGCGAACCAGGCGTTGGTGTGCAGCGGGTGGTGGTTCATGGTCATCATGCAGAACAGGTGGTCGTCGGCCTCGGTGATGGTCTTGCCCGGCCAGTGCCGGTACACGTCCCCGGCCTCGAAGTCCTCGTAGGCGCGCCCGAACGGTCGGTCGTAGGTGGTCACGCCGACATTCTGCCGGTCGGCGCGGGGAGGTACGAATCCCGATTGGTAGGTTCATCCGGTGCCTGAGGCAGCCGCGTCGCCGGGCACGCGCCGCGCGCCCCGCCTCACCAACGCCCTGGTGCTCCTCGTCGTCGGCGTCGCCACGACGATCCTGCACGTCCTCGCCGTCGCGCTCGGCGTCCGCATCCATGCGAGCGACCTGTCCGCCGCCGCGCTCGCGCGCAACGACTGGCAGCTGCTGCCCGCGAGCCTGCTGCGCCACGGCCTCGTCGGGAGCATCGCGCGCCTGCACAGCCAGCCCCCCCTGTTCAACCTCGCGACGGGCATCCTCCTCAACCTGCCCCACGCGATGCAGGCCTACGCCGCGTCGGGCGGCATGGTCGCCTGCGCGGTCGTCGTGGCGGTCGCGGCGGCCGGCCTGCTCCTCGAGCTCGGCGTCGGCCGGGTCGTGACCCTCGTCGTGGTCGGCGTCTTCATCGTGGCCGACCCGGCCCAGTACCTCTACGGCGCCTTCTACTTCTACGCGCTCCCGACCGCGGCGATCGTGACGGCGGCGGGCTGGGCGGCGGTGCGGTGGGCGCGCACGAACCGCGTCGCGCCCGGCGTCGCCTACGCGGTCCTCGCCGCCGCCCTGATCCTCACCAACAGCTCGTACCAGCTCTACACCGTGGCGCTGGCGACCGTGCCCTTGGTCTGGGTGCTTCGCCACAGCTGGCGTCGCGTGGTCGCGGTCCTCATCGGTCCCTTGCTCGTCGTGGCGCTCTGGTATGGCAACGACATCGTCCAGTTCCACACGGCGACGACCTCGAGCTGGCTCGGGATGAACCTCGCGCGCGCGACGCTGGCGCTCGACTCGCGCGCGGACCTGCGCACGCTCGTGGGCGAGGGGATCATCTCGCCCGTGGCGCTTCGGCCCCCGTTCTCGCCGCTCCAGGCCTACGGGATGATCGGGGACCACGCCCCGACGGGCCACGCCGCGCTCGACCTGCGCTTCAACGTCAACACGCCGAACTACAACAACGTCGCGTACCTCGCGATCTCGCGCCAGTACCTCGAGGACGACCTGCACTGGATCGAGCACCGGCCCTGGCAGTACGTGAAGCACACGACCGTGGGGCTTCGGCTGTGGCTGCTGCCGACCGAGCAGTACTACGCGACGGACCAGCTCCCCCACTACCACCTGGGCGGGTACACCACCGTCTACGACGCGCTCGTCGGCCTCCAAGCGACGGCGGACCCGACCGCGGTGGTCACGGTCCTCACCGCCCACCAGGGCCCCGGCCTGTCCAGCCTCTCGATCACCGCGGTCCTCGAGACCCTCCTCGCGGTCGTGGTCCTCCCGTTCGTCGCGTGGCGCCGCCGGCGCGCCGACCCGCGCGGCGCCGCGGGCGCGCTGTGGATCTGGGTGCTGTGCGCGTCGGTGTTCGTGACGACCACGCTCCTCGAGGCGGCGGAGAACAACCGGTTCCGCTTCGAGCTCGGCGGACTGCTCCTGTGCGCCGCCACGGTCTGCGTCGTCTGGCTCGTGGAGCGCTCAGGCCTCGGCCGCGGGCTCCTCCGCGGGACGCGTGGCGAACGAGACGGACGCGCCCGGGAGGCTCTCGCCGTCGACGACGAACCGCCACGTGTAGCGGCTGGCGGGCGCGAGCTGGAGGGGGCCCAGGTTGACGGCCATGGGGACGTCGACGGGTGAGCCCTCGGGCACGCCCTGGGGCTGGCCGACCGCGAAGTCGCCGCGCATCTCGACGGGCTGGGCGCCCTCGGGCGTCTCGATCATGACCGCGCCGCCGTCGGCGTCTTCCAAGAAGAGCTCCCAGTGGTGCTCGCTCGACAGCTCGTGCCAGTCCACCTCGAGCTTGATCGCGACCGCGGAGGGAACGGGCTGGGGGCCCGTCACCGACCAGCCGCCGCCGAGGATGTAGAGCTTGCCGTCCGCGACCTGGGCACTGTCGCACAGCAGCATCGTCACCTGCACGACGAGGAGCCTACGGGTCGCGGCGCCCGGGCACCGTTGCCGGATCGCTTAGTTTCGTGCGCGTGGCCGACGAAGCACCGGACCGTGGCCACGCGGCGCGTGCCGTCGGGCTGCTCGACGGCCTCGTGGCGAGCGCCACCGCGCGCCTCGTGGCCCTCGGCGGGGTCGACGCGAACCAGACGCTCGCCTACGAGCTCGCTCACGTCGCCGCGGCGGCAGCCATCGCCCACGCCGCGGTCCGCTACGGCGAGCACGGGGCGCTCGAGACCGATCTCGCCCACGCGTTCGTCGCCGACGCGCTCGCCGACGCCGCGGGGCGGACCCTTGGTCGCGAGGCCCTCTTCGGCGTCGAGACGGGCTGGGCCGCGCAGGCCGGCGACTTCCTCGCCGCGGGGCGCGCGCCGGGGTTCCTCGCCGGCCTCGCCGAGTCGCCGGGGCCCCGGCACCTCGACGAGGACTTCACGCTCGTCGCCGACACCTTCCACCGCTTCGCCGCTGAGCAGGTCCGCCCCCACGCAGAGCACGTCCACCGCACCAACGGCGACATCCCCGAGTCGCTCATCTCGGGCCTCGCCGAGCTCGGCGGTCTCGGGCTCAGCGTGCCGGAGTCCTACGGCGGCTTCGCGACCGGCGGGGAGCTCGACTACCTGGGCATGGTGGTGGCGACCGAGGAGCTGACGTGGGGCTCGCTCGGGATCGGCGGGTCGCTCATCACGCGCCCAGAGATCCTCACGAGGGCGCTCGTGAACGGCGGCACCGAGGCGCAGCGCACGCACTGGCTGCCGCGGCTCGCTGCCGGCGAGGAGCTGGCGGCGGTGGCGGTGACCGAGCCGGACTTCGGCAGCGACGTCGCGGGGATCACGACGACCGCCGCACGCGTCGACGCCGGTTGGGTCGTGAACGGCACCAAGACCTGGTGCACGTTCGCCGCGCGCGCGACGGTGCTCATGCTGCTCGTGCGCACCGACCCGGACCGCTCCAAGGGCCACCGCGGCCTCTCGCTGCTCCTCGTGCCCAAGCCCGTCGGCGACGCGCACGGCTTCCGCGTCGACCAGGCCGCCCGTGCGGACGGGACGGGTCCCGGCCGACTCGAGGGACGGCCGATCGACACGATCGGGTACCGCGGGATGCACTCCTATGAGCTCAGCTTCGAGGACTTCTTCGTGGCCGACGACGGCCTCGTCGGCGGCGAGGCGGGGCTCGGCCGGGGGTTCTACCTGCAGATGGCGGGCTTCGAGAACGGTCGGATCCAGACCGCGGCGCGCGCCCTCGGGGTGATGCAGGCGAGCTACGAGGCGGCCGTCGACTACGCGCGCGGCCGACGCGTCTTCGGCGCCCCGCTCCTCGACTACGAGCTCACGCGGGCCAAGCTCGGGCGGATGGCCGCGGTCATCCAGTGCGCGCGGCAGTTCTCCTACGAGGTCGCCCTCCGGATGGCGGCGGGCGAGGGCGCCCTCGAGGCCTCGATGGCCAAGGCCTACGTGTGCCGCGCGGCCGAGTGGGTCACCCGCGAGGCCATGCAGGTCCACGGCGGCATGGGCTACGCCGAGGAGTACGCCGTCAGCCGCTACTTCGTGGACGCGAGGGTGCTCTCGATCTTCGAGGGCGCCGACGAGACGCTCTGCCTGAAGGTGATCGCCCGGCGCCTCTGCGAAGGCGCACGCTGAGCTACCGCGACCGCGCCAGCCCCGCGCGTTCGCCGCGGCTCACGAACTTGGTCGCCATCTTGCGGCTCGCCTCGTCGATCATCTCGTCGCCGAACATGACCGAGCCCTTGTGCTCCTCGTCCGTCGCGACCTGGTAGGCCGCCAAGATGTCCCAGGCGTGGTCGAACTGCTCCTGGGTCGGCGAGAACACCTCGTTGAGCACCGCGGCCTGGTCGGGGGTGAGCGCCCACTTGCCGTCGTAGCCGAGCATCCTCGTTCGCATCGCGAACTCGCGAAGGGCATCGTGGTCGCGGACCTTGAGGAACGGCCCGTCGATGACCTGGAGCCCGTTCGCCCGTCCGGCCATCAGGATCTTCGAGAAGACGTAGTGGAAGTGGTCACCGGGGTACTCAGGGATCGCAACGCCGCCGGTGAGCACCGGCATCTCGATCGACGCGGCGAAGTCGGCAGGCCCGAAGATGATCGTCTCGAGGCGCGGCGAGGCCGCACAGATCTCCTCGACGTTGATGAGCCCCCGAGCCGTCTCGATCTGCGCCTCGATGCCCACGTGGCCGACGTGCAGCCCGCTGTTGCGCTCGACCTGGGTGAGCAGCAGGTCCAGGGCCACCACCTCGGCGGCGGACTGGACCTTCGGGAGCATGACCTCGTCGAGCCGCGGGCCGGCCCCCCCGACGACCTCGATGACGTCGTTGTAGGTCCACGGGGTGTCCCAGGCGTTCACGCGCACGCAGAGGACCCGATCGTCCCAGTCCTGCTTCACGATCGCCTCGACGACCTTGGCCCGCGCGGCGACCTTCTCGTTGGGCGCGACGGCGTCTTCGAGGTCGAGGAAGGTCATGTCGGCCGCCACCGTCGGCGCCTTGGCGAGGAACTTCTCTGAGGAGCCCGGTGTCGACAGGCAGGAGCGACGGGGCAGGTCACGGGAGCGCTCGGACATGCGACGTAGGTTACCGACGCCGCGCGCGGCGGACGGGGGCCGCACCGCGGAGTCCCGCGTGGCATGGTCTGGGCGTGGCGCACCGGGACGCTCCGCGCGCCGTGACGGCCACGAGCGTGTCCGCCCCGCGAGGCCGCGGGACGGGTCGGGCCGGCTAGTGGCGCGCGAGCACCGAGAGTTCGCGACCACGACGGTTGCCGCGCCCGCCGGGACCGTCTGGGATCTCCTCTGCGCCCTCGACCGCTACGGCGAGTGGCTGGAGTCGACGACCGAGCTCCTCGCGACCGACGGCGAGGCCCGGCTCGGGGCGATCTTCGAGGAGCGCTCGCGGATCTCTGGGGTCTGGATGGCGACGATCCGCTGGACGGTGACCGAGTTCGAGCCCCTGCGCCGCCTCGCCTTCGAGGGCACCGGCGTCGCCGTCGTCACGGGCCTCGGCTTCGCCGTCGACCTCGAGGCGGTCGGGCCGGCGACCGAGCTCACCCTCTCGCTCTGGTACCGGCCTCGCTTCGGGCCGCTCGGCACGTTCCTCGACTGGGTCACGAGGTCCAACGTGACCAACGACCAGAAGCGCAGCGTGCGGACCCTCGCCTTCCTCGCCGAGGGACGCGGCGGCCTGGACCTTGCGCCGCCCGAGGCGTGACGGGCGCCGGGGCTCAGCGAAGTCCGGTGGCGAGGAACGCGACGGTGCGGTCGAACATGAGCGCGGCGGCCGCCGGGTCGTAGACCTCGGGGCGGTCCTCGTTCGCGAAGGCGTGGTTCGCGCCGTCGTAGACGAACAGCTCGACCTCGCGGCCGAGCCCCCGCAGCGTGACGGCGAGCGCCTCGGCCGCCGAGGGAGGGAACGACTCATCGAGCCCTGCGCAGTGGATCTGGACCGCCGCAGAGAGCTTCGCGTAGTCGGGCTGGCCCTCGGACCAGGGGTACACGCCGTAGCAGGTGACGACGGCGCCCACCGCGTCGGGACGGATGGACCCGAGCATGAGGGCGAGCCCGCCGCCCATGCAGTAGCCGACGACGCCGACGCGGGGGTGGGCGGTCCTCGCGGCGAGCTCGTCGACCGCCCCGGACAGGTCGGCCGACGCGGCGGCGACCTTGAGGCTCATCATCGCCTTGGCCGCCTCGCTCGGCTCGCTGACGGGCACCTTGCGACCCTCGTAGAGGTCGGGCGCGAGCGCGGTCACCCCGGCCGCCGCGAGACGGTCGCACGTCGCCTCGATCTGCGGCACGAGGCCCCACCACTCCTGGATGACGAGGACGCCGGGCGCCCCCTCGCCGGCATCGGCGAGGTACCCCGTGGCCTTGGTGCCCGACGCGTTCGGAAACTCGATCAATGTGCCCATGCCGCCAAGGTACCTCGCGGCCCGCGGACCGCAGAAACCGGCGCTGACCTGCGGGGATCCCTCCCCGCGGGGTTTGGGCTGGGGGTGCCTTGGCGCACCGCCGAGGGATCGGCAAGACTGTCCGCGTTGTGACCGACGTCGGGCGCCAAGCGCGCACCTCGACGCCGCGGCCGATCAGGGGCGTTCGACGGCTCCGGTGGGTGGTGGCACCCACGATGGCCCTCGTCGCAGTGTGCTCGTGCACTGTGATCGGTTCCACGCGCCCCGCCTCTGCCGACGGCGTCGCCTCTGCGAAGGCGAAGGCGCACGAGCTGCTCATCGAGATCCAGAACGAGACCCAGGTGATCGGCCGGCTCGCCGGGGAGTACAACCAGCAGCAGGTCGCCGCGAGTCGTCTCGAGAACCAGATCGGCGAGGCGAGGCGCGCCGTCGACCGCGACCAACGCGCCGTCAGCCGCTACCAGGCCACGCTGCAGCGGGCCGCCGTGAACGCCTACGTCAACAGCGGCTCGGTCGCCTCCACCAACCCACTCTTCTCGTCGAACGCCAACGCGATCGGCGCGACCTCGATCTACAACCAGGTGGCCGAGGGCAACCTCGCGGGCTCGGTGGCGAACTTCACCAACGCTCGCCAGGCGCTCGCGACGAACGAGAAGACCATGAACAGCGCGCTCGCCGCGCACCGCCAGACCGAGTCCGCGCTCCAGCACGCGAGCCTCGAGGGCCAGGCGCTCCAGGCGAACCTCCGCGCCCAGCTGACCCAGGCCAACGCCGCGGTCAAACAGCAGCTCGCCCTCCAGCAGCAGGCGGCCAACGCCGCGGCCGCCGTGGCGGTCGCCCAGCCCCGGGCGCCCACCTCGAACTTCCAGGCTCCGCCGCCCGACTCGCGGGCGAACATCGCGGTCGACGCGGCGCTCAACTTGCGGGGGAAGCCCTACTGCTGGGGCGGGACCGGGCCGAGCTGCTACGACTGCTCGGGGCTGACGATGACCGCGTGGGCCGCGGCGGGCGTCGCGCTCCCGCACTACTCGGGCGCCCAGATGGCCGACACCACACCCGTGCCGGTCTCCGACATCATGCCCGGCGACCTCCTCTTCTACGGCCCGGGCGGCAGCGAGCACGTCGCGATGTACGTCGGGGCCGGGACCATGATCGAAGCGCCCTATACCGGCGCGTGGGTCTGGCTGACGCCGGTCCGCTTCGGGTACGGGTTCGCCGGCATAGGCCGGCCGTAGTCTCGGGGCGTGCGCCCCATCCCCACGGCGTTCCACATCGGGCCGCTCGAGCTGCACACCTACGGGCTCGGTCTGGCCATCGCGTTCTACGTCGCGTGGCGCTACCTCGTCGCGCGGACGAAGTCTCGCGGGTATCCGACGGACTGGCTCGTCTCGATGGGCGTCTGGGTCGTGGTCGCTGCCCTCTTCGGCGCGCGGCTCTTCCACGTGCTCACCCACTGGTCGACCTATGCGGGCCAGCCCCTCCAGGTCATCGAGGTCTGGCACGGTGGGCTCGCGTCCTTCGGCGGCCTGCTCTTCGCCGTGCCGACCGCGCTGTGGGTCGCGCACCGCAAGTGTCCTGAGATCGGGGTGCTCGAGGGCCTCGACATCGCCGTGCCGGCACTCGCGCTCGGCTGGGCGATCGGGCGCCTGCTCGGGCCACAGCTCATGGTCGCCGGCGGCGGCCACGCGACGACGGCCTGGTTCGGCATGTACTACGCGGGCCAGGTCGGGCGGCGCATCCCGGTCCCGATCATCCAGGCGATCGAGGACGGCCTGCTCTTCGGGCTGCTGCTGCTCGTCGAGCGGCGGCTCGCGCGGATCGCCGCGCTGCGACCTGGTCGTCGACCGCCGACCGGTGCGCTGACCGCGATCGCGATGGTCGTCTGGGGGATCGTGCGGGCGCTCGACGAGCGGCTGTGGCTCGGCGAGGACGGGCACCTCGGTTCGATCCTCGTCCAGCTCGGCGGCGTCGCCCTCGCCGTGGCCGGGCTCGTGATCGGGGTCGTGGTGCTCCGCAACTGGCGGGGCTTCGTCGCGACGCCCGCCCCGCCGGGCGTGGCGGACGCCGCGCGCCTCGCCGGTCCGTGACCGCGACGGCTCCCGCGCGCGCCGGGGCCGAGGAGGAGGCGACCGAAGGGTCCCTCGCCGCTCGGCTCGTCGGGCTCGGATGGGTCCGTCGCCACGAGTGGTCGCTGCTGGTCGCCGTCGCCGTCGTCGGCGCGGTGGCCCGGTCAGGCGGCTTCTCCTCGGGGACCCTCTACCGCGACGACGCGTGGGTCGCGCTCACGACCCGCGTCCAGCTCGGGACCGCGGCGAGGATGGTCGTCACGACCCCCGGGTTCGTCCTTGCCGAGCGGGTCTGGATCGGCTGGTTCCCGCACACCGTCTGGCTCGACCAGCTCCCGACGTTCCTCGCGTCGGTCGCCGGCGTCGTGGTCGTCGGTCGGCTCGCCCGGTGGTGGGGGCTCTCCGCGCCCGCGTCGCTCGTCGCCGCCGGCATCGTGGCCCTCGCCTTGAGCGACGTCCAGTACGCGACGCGGGTCAAGCCCTATGCCTTCGATCTGCTCGGCGCCTGCCTCGTGCTGTGGCTCGCAGAGCGCGTCCGCCGAGATGGTCCGCGCGGCGCGGTGAGCCTGGCGATCGCCTCCGTCGCGGTGTGCGCCTTCTCGCTCACGCCCGTCCCCCTCGTCGTCGGCATCTGGGTCGCCCTCGGCGTCGAGGCGATGGCGCGCCGGACGCTCTCGGTGCGGCTCGTCGCGGCCGGCGCCGCGACCGCGCTCGGGCTCGTCGCGCTGTGGCTCGCGGTCCGCGGCGGCATCTCTCCGAGGCTGCGGTCGAGCTGGGACGGGTACTACCTCGTCGTCACCTCGCCGCACGCCTTCGCCCACTCGGCTCGGACGATCGTCGACGGGCTCGTGGCCGGGGTCGGCGTGACGACGCCGTCCCTCGGCCTCCACGGCCTCGGCACCCTCGACCGCGTCGCGTTGCTCGCGCTGTTCGTCGTGGGCCTCGCAGCATGGCGGCGCCAGCTCCTCTCGCTCGCGGCCCTCGCCGCGGCCGTCGTGCTCTCGATCCCCTCGCTCGTGCCGCTCGGCACGGGGAGGACCGACGCGTACCTCTACCCCGCGATCGCGATGGTCGTGGCCGAGGGCGCCACGATCGCGTGGCACCTCGCGCGACGCGCCTCGCGCGCCGTCGCCGTCGCCGTGCTCTGCGGGTCGCTCGCGGTCGCCGGGCTCCTCGGAGTGGACCGCGTCGTGCACCGGCCCGGGTACCCAGGGGGGAACTTCGCGGTCGTCGCGGGCGTGGTCCAGCGCGGCCTCGCCCATGGCGATCTCGTCGTCATCGGCGGGACGGCGCGCTGGCCGTGGTCCTACTACGACGTGCGCCACGTCCGCATCGTGCACGCCGACCTCTACAACAACGGCTACACGACGCTGAGCGACAACCCGAGGGTCGTCGTGATCCCCGGCTCGGCGATCGAGGGTGGCTACCTGGCGGCGTCGAGGCGCGCGGCGCTCCGCGTGCGGCACGGCTGTCCCGCGGTGCTCTACGTCGAGTCCGCGGACTGGCCCTCGATGCCGATGACGCTGCTGGACCAGCTCACGACGACGGGCGGCCTGCGGGTCGTGGCGGGGCCGACCGTCCTTGCCGGCTACCGGCTCGTGACGCTCCGCTCGGCGGTGCCGTGCCCGCTCGCGCGATGACGACGGGAGCCTCGACCTCCATCTAGCGCCGGCTCGCCGGCGTCGGGGTGCGCCGCGCGTCGACCCTCGTCACCGACAGGTACGCGACGAGCACGACGATGATCGCGAGGAGGACCCCGCCGACGACGCCGTCGCCGAGCCCGAGGCCGCCGACCGCCTTGGGCTTGCCGAGCCAGTCGGCGAGCGAGGCACCGAGCGGACGGGTGAGGACGTAGGCCCACCAGAACGCCACGATGGCATTGAGGCCGAAGGCGCGCCATGCGATGGCGGGGATGCAGATCAGGCCGAGGAACAGGATCCCGGCCCAGAAGTACCCGAGGTGCAGCGTGATCGCGACCATGTCGCCCGACGCGGTCCCGAGCGCGAACGTCGCGGTCACCGTCGCCCAGTAGAAGAGCTCGCGACGAAGCGTGTCGACGGTGTGGATGGACAGGGTGCGCTCGACGCGGTCCCACGCCACGAAGACGATCGCCAGCACGATGGCGAAGGCCGTCGTCGACGCCGCGTAGGGGACCTTGAACTTGACGTGGGTCACGTCGGCCGCCATCGTGCCGAACACCGCGACCATTGCGACGCAGAGCCAGTAGGCCCAGGCGATGTACCTGCGGAGCGACAGCTGGAGCGCGAGCGACGCCGCGAAGACCACGAAGCCCGCGATCACCGCGAGCACTGGGTCGAACTGGTGCACGCTGTAGTCCGACACCGACTCGCCGAAGGCCGTCGTGAGCACCTTCACGACCCAGAACAGCGCGATGATCTCGGGGACCTTCACCGCGGTCCGCCGCTCGAGACGCATGGGGCTGGGATCGTAGGGCACCGTGGCACGTGACTCGCCCGAGCTTGGACACGATCCGGTTGGTCGGACACACAACGGAGGTTGGCGGGAGGCTCGACGTCCGGCTGAACGATGCGGAGCGACAGACGGCCGTCGTGCGGCTGCGCGACGGCTACGCCGACGGGCGTCTCTCGATCGACGAACTGCACCAGCGCCTCGACGTCGTCGACACAGCGAGCACCAGGGGCGACCTGGTCGCGATCACCGCGGACCTGCCCCGGCACCGCGCGCCGCGCGGGCGCGACACGCGGCGGGTCCGGGTGCCCTTCCTCGAGGTGAACGCCGTCCTCTGGGGGATCTGGAGCGCCCAAGAGCTCTTCGACGGCGGCGCAGGGCGCCACCCCTGGCCCTCCTGATCACGATCCCATGGGCGGCCCTGACCCTCGTCGACCGGGCTCGCCCCCGGCAGCCCCGATGCCGCCTGTTGGCGCGCGTAGTCGCGCGTCCCGGGCCTCGGAGTGCCCGTGGCGCACAGCCCGATCCATTTCCTACTTGACCGATGGGGATAGGTCCAATACAATGACCCACCTGCCCCAGTAAATTGCTGGGATTACGACAGATTGAAGGGGTCCCCACGATGCCAAGGCTCCACCTCCGCCGAACCTCCCGTCTCGCCGCCATCTCGCTGCCCGTCGCGCTTGCGCTGACGGGCGTCGCGGCTAGCGCCGGCACGGCGTCGGCCGCGCCTGCCCCCAAGGCCACCGACACCGTCAACGTCGTCGGCTACTCGATCGTCGCCGGCGCCTATGCGGCACTCGAGACCGCCTTCAAGGCGACGCCGGCTGGCGCGAAAGTATCCTTCACGAACTCCTTTGGTCCCTCCACGACCCAGGCCGACGACGTCGTCGCCGGCCAGCCGGCCGACGTCGTCAACTTCTCGACCGCGCCGGACCTCGAGCTGCTGGTCACGAACGGCCTCGTGTCGCCGAAGTGGGCCACGACGGGCGCAGGGGCGACCGAGCGCGGGATGGTCACCGACTCCTACGTCGTGCTCGTGACCAAGCCCGGCAACCCCGAGGGCATCACCGGCTGGCCGAGCCTCACCAAGGCCGGCGTCCAGGTGGTCACCCCCGACCCGATCAGCTCGGGCAGCGCGAGGTGGAACCTGCTCGCGGTCTATGAGTCCCAGATCATCGCCAAGAAGACGGCAAAGCAGGCAAAGGCCTTCACCAACTCGGTCGTGAAGAACGTCGTGGCCGAGCCCACGAGTGGCTCCAAGTCGCTGGCGGCGTTCCTCGCGGGCACGGGCAACGTGCTCCTCGCCTACGAGGCGGACGCGTTGACGGCCAAGGCTGCGGGCAAGGCGATCAACGTCGTCTACCCCGCACAGAACACCCTGATCCAGACCCCGGCGGCCCTCACGAGCAGCGGGACCTCGAACCCGGGTGCCAAGGCGTTCTTCAAATTCCTGTTCTCCCCAGCGGGGCAGAACATCTGGGCGCACAACAACTTCCGGCCGACCCTCCCGTCGGTCGCCAAGTCCGACGCCTCGCTGTTCGCACACAAGTACGATGCGAAGAACGTGACGACGATCGCATCGCTCAAGGGGTGGGACGCGGTGACCTTCAAGTTCTTCTCACCGAACGGGATCATCACCGACATCGAAAAGGCGCATGGCTGGACCAGCTGACCCGCTGATCATCGCGCCGAAAGCGCCGCCGGCTCCCCGGAGCCGGCGGCGCTTTCGCATGCGCCCCCTCTCGGCCGTTGGCGCCGTGGGGGGCGCGACGCTGCTCGTCGGCTACCTCTCGGTCGTCGTCCTCATCCCGATCGCGGCGCTCGCCGCCCACGGGCTCGGGATCTCGATCGACACCCACGGCCAGGGGTTCGCGTTCTGGGATTGGTCGCTCCACACCAACTTCGCAGGGTTCTGGCACACCGTCACCCAGCCAACCGCGCTCCAAGCGATCTGGCTGTCGCTGTGGCTGTCCTTGGGAGTGGCCGCCCTCAACGCCGTCGCCGGGATCGCGATCGCGTGGGTCCTCGTCCGTGACGAGTTCCCCGGCAAGGGCCTCGTCGAGGGCGTGATCGACCTCCCGTTCGCCCTGCCCACCATCGTCGCGGGCATCGTCTTCCTCTTCCTCTACGGGGCCTCGAGCCCGGTGCACCTGGACCTCTACGAGACCCGCACGATCCTGTTCATGGCGCTCCTCTTTGTGACGCTCCCGTTCTCGGTCCGCGCAGTCCAGCCGGTGCTGGAGTCGCTCGACGGCCACGCCGAGGCCGCGGCGCGCTCCCTCGGCGCGAGCGGCTTTAGGACCTACCGAACGATCGTGCTGCCGTCGCTGCTGCCGGCAGTGCTGAGCGGCTTCGGGCTCGCCTTCGCACGGGCCATCGGCGAGGTGGGCTCGCTCATCCTCGTCGCGGGCGGCCTGGCCCACACCACGACCGCCTCGCTGCTCATCTACAACCTCATGCAGGGACCGCCCTCGACGCAGGTAGAGGCCGCCTCGGTCTCGGTCGCTCTGCTCGTCCTCAGCCTCGTGCTGCTCTCCAGCTCGTCGGCGCTGTCCCACCACTTCTCGAGACGGCTGACCGCGTGAGCGTCGCCGCGCCCTCCGCGTCGAGACGCTGGCCGCTGCGCATCGTCGTGCTCGGGTACCTGGCCGCCCTCGTCGGGCTGCCGGTGGTCTACCTGTTCGTCAAGGCGTTCAGCTCTGGGTTCGGCGCGTTCTGGCATGAGGTCTCCCAGCCGGGTTCCGTCGGCGCGCTCGAGCTCTCGGCCAAGATCGCAGCGGTCGTCGTCCCGGTCAACACCATCGTCGGGGTCGCCGCCGCGCTCCTCCTCGCACGGCGGCGCTTCGTCGGTCGGCGCTTCTTGGACCTCACCTTCGACGTCCCGATCGCCGTGTCGCCGATCATCGTTGGGGTGGCGCTGTTCTTCGCCTACGCGGAGCGCATCGGCTGGTTCGGCCCCTGGCTGCTGCACCGGGGGATCATGGTGATCTTCAGCCCCCTCGGCATCGCACTCGCGTCGATGGCGGTCTCGCTCCCCTACGTGCTGCGCTCGGTGCTGCCGGTCCTCATCGAGGTGGGCGAGGTCCAAGAGTCGGCTGCGCGAACGCTCGGCGCGGGGCCATGGCGACGGTTCTTCACGATCACCCTTCCCGCGATCCGATGGGGCGTCCTCTATGGCGTCACGCTCACGCTCGCTCGAACCCTCGGCGAGTTCGGCGCCGTCCTGATCGTGTCGGGCAACATCCAGGGCAAGACCCAGACGCTCCCCATCTACATCTACGACGCCTGGGACCAGAACTACGACGCGCTCGCCTCCTACGCTGGGGCCGTCGTGCTCGCCTTGATCTCGATCACCGCGCTCGTCGTGTTGTCTATCCTTCGTGGAAGAGAGCGGAAGCTTCATGTCAATATCGCTTGACAGGGTCACCAAGCGCTTCGGGGTCGCCTTCGGCGTCGAGGACGTCACTGCGGAGATCCCGTCGGGAGCGCTGACCGCCATCCTCGGACCCTCGGGCGCGGGCAAGTCGACGCTGCTGCGCCTGATCGGAGGGCTGCTGACCCCTGATGCCGGGCGGATCTCGATCGACGGCGAGGACGTCACCGACGTGGACCCGCGCCACCGCAACATCGGGTTCTGCTTTCAGAGCTATGCGCCGTTCCGCCACATGACGGTCGCGAAGAACGTGGGCTACGGCCTCCGGGCACGCAAGCGCCCGCGCGCGGAGATCGCGGCGCGTGTGACAGAGATGCTGGAGCTCGTCCGCCTCTCGGACCTTGCGAACCGCTACCCAGCGCAGCTCTCCGGTGGCGAGCTCCAGCGCATGGCGCTCGCCCGCGCGCTCGCGATCGAACCTCGGGTGTTGCTCCTCGACGAGCCATTCGGTGCCCTCGACGCCCAGGTCCGCGGCGAGCTGCGGACCTGGATCAAAGAGCTCCACGACCAGATCCACGTGACGACCGTGCTCGTGACCCATGACCAGAACGAGGCGATGGAGGTGGCCGACTGCCTGCTCGTGCTCAATGACGGGCGCATCGAGCAGGCAGGCACGCCCACAGAGCTCTACGACCGACCTGTGTCCGAGTTCGTGCTGCGGTTCCTCGGGCCGTCGACGACCTTCGAGGGCACCTCGGTCCGGCCCCACGACCTCGTCGTCGTCCCCGCCGGCGGGGGGACGCCGGCAGCGGTGACCGAGGTCGCCACGCTCGGCTTCGAGATCCGCGTCTCGCTCCGCCTCGATGACGGCACCTCGATCTGGGTCCAGTCGAGCAGGGCCGAGTACGACGCGCTCGGCGTCAGCGTCGGCGATCGAGTGGGGGTCCAGCGCCGCCCCGGCGTCTCGAGCCACCTCGTCCCGCCTGCCGCTGCCGCACCCACGGAACCCGACGGCGCGCCCGTGTTCGGCGTCGACGAGCAGCGCCCTGGCGAGCGCGGGGTGATCGACGCCGCCAACCTCACTGGGCGCCAGAGCTAGGGCAGCCGCAGGATCGTCGCGCCGGTGGGAAGGTTCGGCGGGGCGAAGCTCCCCGTGCCGACCGCGAGGCACATCCCGGTCCTCGCACAGCTCACCGAGGCGAGGCTCCACTGGTCCTTCGGGACCACCTGGGCCACCCAGGTCCGGCCCGCGTTGGAGGTGCTGATCGCCGCGGCGGCCGTCGAGACGAGCGGGTTCGCCGCGGCGGTGGTCTGCCCCACGGCCTCGCACGACCCGGCGCTCCAGCACGTGACCGCGTCGAGGACCGCGACGGCGCCTGGTGCCGACACGGGCGTCCAGATCGCGCCGCCGTCGGTCGACCTCGCGACCACGCCGTGGGTCGCCGCACCGCGTCGCACGCTGGAGGCCGCCAGGCAGACCTTCGACGAGAGGCAGGCGACGGCGTCGAGCGCCCGCATGCCGCCGAGCACCCTCGCCGCCCGCCAGCGCCGTCCGCCGTCGGTCGACGTGAACGCGACCCCGGCGGCGGCGCCACGTCCCCCGACCGCGACGCAGTCGTGCGACGTCGCGCAGACCGCGCCGTAGAGATCGGTCGCCGAGTGCGGCATGGACCTGACCGACCAGGACCGGCCGCCGTTGGTGCTCGTGAGCACCGCGGTCCAGCTGTCCGTGAGGTACGCCGTCGCCACGCAGCGAGACGAGGCCCCGCACGAGACGCGGTTGACCTCGCCCACGTCGCCCGGCACCGCGCCGGACGTCCAGTGCTGCCCGGCGTCCGTCGTCCTCCACACCGCGCCCTGGCCGGCGACGTCGCTGCCCACGACGAGGCAGGCCGAGGGCGTGGTGCAGAAGACCTGGTCCTCGAGTGCGACGGCCCCCGGTGGGACGAGCTCCGCCCACGTCGTGCCGCCGTTCGACGTGCGCAGCAGCACCGGGTTGGCGAAGGCGTCGACGGCGCCCACCGCGCACGTCGAGGGCGTCGCACAGGTCGCGCTGCCGGCAGCGTCGAGGGCGTTCGCGACCCGCTCAGGAGAGAAGGCCTGTGTCGCGGTCGAGACGTCGAGCATGAGCGCCCGGTCCGCGTAGGCGTCCGAGGTCGCGAAGCCGACGACCTGACAGCTGGCCGGCGAGGTGCAGGCGACGGCTGCGAGGGCCTCTGAGGCGTACGTCGGCGACACCTCGCTCCACGTCGCACCTCCGTCCGTCGTGAGCACGAGGCTCTCCCCATCGGTCCCCACGCACGACGAGGCGCTCCCGCAGGCGAGGGCGGACGGGACGATCGCGCCGTCCGTCGGCGTCCAGGTCTGGCCGCCGTCGCTCGACGTCACGATGCCGGCCGACGGGGAGGAGCCCACGCAGGTCGTCGAGGGGCACACTGCCACCGTCGGGAACGCCGCGGACGCGGCGAAGGCGCCCCACGTCGAGCCGTCCACCGTGGCCACGAACGACGTGCCGTAGGCGAAGCAGCGGGTCGACGACGCGCACCACAGCGAGTGCAGGTAGGTGGTCGCCTCTGCGTACTGGGTCGTCCACGTCGCGCCACCGTCGGTGGAAGCGGCGATGGCGCCGGAGGCCGCCGTTCCCACCCCGTGGCCCTCCGCGAAGCACGTGGTCGCCGACGGGCACGCCACCGCGGTGACCACGACGATGGTCGAGGGCAGCGCGACGGCGGTCCAGGTCAGCCCGTCATCGGTCGACCGCAGCACGACTGGACCGTCCCCGCCCGCGACGCACACCGAGGCCTGGCAGACGACCGCCACGAGCGTGTGGAGGTCGAGAGGGACGGCCACCGGCGACCACAGCGCGCCGGCGTCGACGGTGCGAAGCTCGATCGGCGACGACGCGAGGGGGTTGCTCGCTGACGGCCCCCATCCGACCGCCACGCAGCCCGTCGCCGAGAAGCACGAGACCGACGCGATGTAGGCGACGGGCGGCGGGAACGACGCGAGCACCGTCCACGCGCGCGGCGCCGCGGACGCGACACCGACCACGAGGAGCACGACGCTCGCGAGCAGCGCCCCGGACAGGACGCCCGCGAGCACCCGGAACGGGCGGCAGTGCGCGGGCACAACCGAATCGTAGGGAGGCGGTCACACACTTGGAGGTCTGGGCGAACAGTTGTCGCAGATGTGCGCGCGCGCCGCAGCACGACAACGACGCACGCCTGCGTCGCACTCCGGCGACGCACGACGCCATCAACGGCGATGGCCGCCGGAGTGTGCGAGATCGGCGATCACCGTCGCCGTGAGGCGACGGTGAGCAGCCGGTTCGACCACGGCGCGGGCGCCCTGGCCGAACCGCTGCATCCCTAGATCGGCGAGCTCTCTCTCTCGATCGGCGCGCTCTCGGTCTCGATCACCCGCTCGCTCGCGTCCCCACCGAAGACCGCGAGCCCGTAGATCACGCCGACGCCCAAGCCGACGTACAGCAGGGACCACACCGGGGCATACGCGATCCACCAGATCGCGCTGATGGCGAGAACCGCTCCTGCGACGATGCCGAGCCAGCGAGCGACCTCTGAGCCACCCGCTAGTGCGAGCGCGACGAGGATCAAAAGGACCCCGACGATCAGGTAGATCCACCCGTAGGTCTTGAGCGACGTGCCGAAGAGCGACCCCGTCAGGTTGTAGCCGCCACCGATCTGGTTCGCGTTGTGGATCATCCAGATGCCATCGAAGACGCGCATGATCCCGGCCGTGAGCAGGATGATCATGGAAAAGAGGATCCAGCCTCTTCCTTCACTCTTCATCTTTCCCCCAATCTGCGGAATGACGTCCGTGGCACGGACGTCGTGCAGTGCTGGAGGATCACGCTATGCCCTCTCACCGCCTCATCGAGGGATGCGCATTGGAGGTGACGGGGATGTCACTTTGGCCGAATTACCGGCGACAAAGTGACGTCGACGTCGGCTCAGTAGCCGGGTGACGACGAGGACGTCGTCGCGGTCACGGGGTTGCCGCTCGCGCCGAGCGCGTGCCACGTGCCGCCGAAGCTCGACAGGTCCTGGCCACCAGACTGGCCCGGAGCGGCGTCACCGGAGAACTCGTACAGACGCCAGCCGTTGTAGGTCGTGTAGGTCGTGCCGCCGACGACGACGTGGCCGATCAAGTGGCGCTGCACGTTGGTGCCCGACGTCGCAGCGGACGATCCGCTCGCCAGGAGCAGCGGGGGCCAGGCCGCCGTGCAGCCGCTCGCGGTCGTGCACGGAAGGTTCTTCTTCGTTCCCGTCGACAGCACGTAGACCGTGTACCCCCTCGCATCGACGACGACCGTCCCGAGTCCCGCCACGCTCGCCGTGCCGAGGGTCGCACCCGTGGTCGAGCTGCCGTTGGCGTGCGTGGTCGTCGTCGTCGAGCCAGGGGGCCCGGAGCTGCCGCACGCGGCGAGCAGCACGCCGGCGACCGCCAGCGAGGCCAGGGCCGCCGGACCTCGACGGCGGGCGGGCCCGTGGCGTCGAGTGGGTGCGGCGGGGGTCGGTAGGGTCGCCGGCATGGTCACAACCGGTCTACCGCGGAGCGCCCGCTCCTGTTCACCACGCGGGGCCTCCATGGGCGCCCGCACGGGACTTGTCCCGTGCGGGACGCCGTGGTGCGGTTTCACAGCAGCAGTGCGGGTGCTCGAGCCGGCAGGGACACCTCGAAATACGATGAGGCGGTCGTGACGAGAGTGAGCTGAGGCGTGATGGTCCCCGAGGAGCCCGCCGCGCGCCTCTCCACGTACCGAAAGAAGCGGGACCCCGACAAGACGCCGGAGCCGATGGCGTCGAGCAAGTCCACGACGCGGACGAAGGGAGCGAAGGACCCCATCTTCGTGATCCAAGAGCACCACGCTCGAGCGCTGCACTGGGACTTTCGCCTCGAGCGCGACGGCGTCCTCGTCTCGTGGGCCCTGCCGAAGGGACTGCCGGTCGACCCAAAGGTCAACCACCTCGCGGTCCACGTCGAGGACCATCCCTTCGACTACAAGGATTTCGAGGGCGAGATCCCGAAGGGCGAGTACGGCGCAGGGTGGGTACGGATCTGGGACAAGGGCACCTACGAGACGGAGAAGTGGCGGCCCACCGAGGTGATGGTCATGCTGCACGGCGAGCGCACCGAGGGTCGCTACGTGCTGTTCCCGACGGGGCCGCCGGAGGGGAAGGACTGGATGATCCATCGGATGGACGAGGCGCCGCCCGACTTCGTCCCGTTCCCCAAGCGGATCGACCCGATGCTCGCGACCTCGGGGACGCTGCCCAAGAGCTCCGACGGCTGGGCGTTCGAGTTCAAGTGGGACGGGGTGCGGGCCATCGTCTATGTCGACGGCGGCCGCGTCCGCGCCCTCAGCCGGAACGGCAAGGACCTCCTCACCTCGTTCCCCGAGCTCCGCCAGCTGGGATCGTTCCTCGGCTCCACGAGCGCCGTCCTCGACGGCGAGATCGTCGCACTCGACGATGCCGGCCGACCTGACTTCGGCAAGCTCCAGCACCGCCTCCACATCGCGTCTCCCTCGACGGCAACGAAGCGCGCAAGGGAGTCGCCCGTGAGCTTCCTCGCCTTCGACGTGCTGTACCTCGTAGGTCGATCCACGATCGAGCTCACCTACCAGGAGCGCCGGCGGCTCCTCGAGGCCCTCCAGCTCGCCGGCGACGCGTTCGCCACGCCTCCCTCGTTCACCGACGTGCGGGGGGAGGACCTGCTCGCCGTCTCCGCCGAGCGTGGCCTCGAGGGCGTGGTCGCGAAGCGCGTCGACGCGCCCTACACGCCAGGACAGCGAAGCAGCCAGTGGATCAAGGTGAAGAACGTCCGCACCCAAGAGGTGGTGATCGGCGGGTGGACCGACGGCAGGGGCGAGCTCTCTGGCACCCTCGGTGCACTCCTCCTTGGGGTCCCCGACGGCGATGGATTGGCCTTCGTCGGCAAGGTCGGCACGGGCTTCAGCGACCAGGCACGCGGGGAGCTGCTGACGGACCTCCGGGGGCTGGCGAGCGACGACTCGCCGTTCACGACGTCGCTCTCGCGCCCCGAGGCGGCACTCGCCCACTTCGTCCGACCGGTGCTCGTGGGCGAGGTGCAGTACGCCGAGTGGACCCATGACGGGCACCTCCGACACCCGTCATGGCGCGGCCTGCGTGCGGACAAGGAGCCCAGCGAGGTCGTCCGTGAGCCCTGACAAGGTGACGGTTGAGGTCGACGGGCGCGAGCTCACCCTCTCCAACCTCGACAAGGTCCTGTACCCGGAGACGGGGTTCACCAAGGGCGACGTGCTCGACTACTACGCGCGGGTCGCCGACGCGATGCTCCCCCACGTGCGTGACCGGCCGGTCACCTTGAAGCGCTTCCCCAACGGGGTCGACGGGTCGTC